>Ga0257141_1000033_pt1 | contig 17984 bp, 13 predicted proteins | sample saktaT_17_FD_193544 | JGI IMG/M metagenome (GOLD analysis project Ga0257141, IMG submission 193544) | Metatranscriptome of saline water microbial communities from Sakinaw Lake, British Columbia, Canada - sak_2011_1_27_36m (Metagenome... | ecosystem: Environmental > Aquatic > Non-marine Saline...
ACAATCACACTCAGAGCTGCGACAGATCGCCCGAAAAGTACACTTAGCAACATCGCGGCAAACGCTACGGGGAACAGTTGCCGAGCCAGCTCAGGGCGCAAAGGCAGAAGTCGGAGAAACAGCAACAACAGTGCGAGTAGGCAACCTATCATCAACAATTTTCGCCAGTCTCGCCAAATGTCCGGACGCATGGCTGAAAGGCTGAACCAAAGAAATGCCGAAAGCAGTCCGGCGAGCAACAACTGCCCCAAAACTGGCAGTAGAGCGGGCAAACCTCCGCGAATAGCGAGTTGCTCCGCTCGCTTCACCGCAAGTGAGTTGAGCCGGTCGAGATGATCTTGAGTGACACGGATGTGACTGTCAATGATCAGCTCATCCTGCTTCACAAACCCTTTGGCGAGGGGTATCCGGGCGATAGCCGAGGAGCGCCTGCGTATGGTTTCAGTCTCATCATAAAACAGGTTTGGCAGGGCAAGAGTGGCAGCTAAATTGGCGGCTGAGGAAACTTCGACCTGTTTATCGAACCCAAGTTGCGCGAGGCGCGTCACCATCAACAGCTCAAGCTGTTGCCCGATTCTAAGCAGCCCGACTAACGAATCTGCCACCACGTCTGTCTCTTCATCCCCGTCCATCACCGCGATGCGCGGCGATTTGGCCACGATCTCAGTGACAGTGCGATCCAGATAACCTCGCGGATAAATACTCTCTAGCGCTGCGGGTACAAGGTCTTGAAAGAACTGGTCGAACCGATTTGGGGAGCGCTTCCCACGGTTGAGATACAACTCGAACAGAAATCTCCAGCAATCGCCACTAATGTGAACTCGAAAACGGTTCGCGATCACCTGCGATCCACTCAAAAACGGATCGCCTTTGCCGTCCTCGTATTCTTCGCTTGAATCGGCAGTAGCTGCAAGCCATGCGGGCGGCAGAGAGGCCATCAGCGAGTCGGCCGCTTGTCCGAACAAGACTATTCGGCGCACTGAAGAATCAGCAACCTGACTCTTCCTGATTACCACCGGCAGTACCGCGTCGGCGGCGATGGCGCGTTCGCGCTCAAGTTCTGCTTCAGTCTTGAGAATCTCAAAATCGAACGGAGCAATCACGCGAGATGGCGAAATTGAACCGAGACGAATATGCGAAAACTCGAGCGAGCGCCCATGAGGCCCAAGTAATACCAGAATAATCGCAAAAACTGCAACGATCCCAATCTGTGAAATCCGCCCGAAGCCGTTACCGTCTTCCGCTTCCGTCTCAAGCATGACCGTTTTCGCCGGCAACTTCGTAGGCGTGCAGTATCTCCGCCACCAGTGGATGTCGAACCACATCCGTATTATCGAACGAGACGAACCCGATGCCTTCGATGTCTTTCAAAACATTCGTTGCCTCGATCAGACCTGATTTAGCAGGATCCGGGAGGTCAATCTGAGTAACGTCGCCGGTCAACACGGCTCGCGACGAAACGCCAAGCCGAGTGAGGAACATCTTCATCTGACCGGACGTCGTATTCTGTGCCTCGTCTAAGATCACGAACGCGTGATTAAGCGTCCGACCGCGCATGTAAGCCAGCGGCGCGACCTCGATCATGCCACGCTCTATGTACCTACGAACGCGCTCATGAGTCAACATCTCGTCAAGAGCGTCATAGAGAGGTCGAAAATATGGGTCAACCTTTTCGAGAATGTCGCCCGGCAGGAAGCCGAGTGTTTCACCAGTCTCTACCACCGGGCGGACGAGGATGATCTTCTCGACCAGCCGCCGTTGATACCAGTCAACCGCCTTTGCCACCGCCAGATAAGTCTTGCCTGTCCCGGCCGGACCCACAGCAAATACTATCGAACGTTGCTCCATCATCTGGACATAACGCTCTTGATGAGGAGTCTTAGTGCGCACGGGACCTCGCGACCCATCGAACACAAATTGCCCGTCTGGCTTCAGAGGAGCAGCCGAACCGCCGTTACCAAATCCTCCTAACTGGAGAATTGTGCGCAGATCTTTGGGGGTAATTTCTTGACGAGTGCGGAGCATCGCTTCCACGTCGGAAAACACCCGTCGGATTCGATCTCGCTCCTCGACCGGCCCCTGTACGATGATGCGGCTGCCTCGCACGATAAGCCGCGAGTCAAAGTACCCTTCGATGAAGCGGATGTTAGCGTCGCCGTCACCAAGCAACTGCGGCATAATCTCATCGGCTAAGATGATATCAAACGACTTCGTTTCTTCTTTCATTCCTCAGTCAATCTGTCAAAAAAAATGCCCCATTCCGCCGGAGGCGAAGCAGGGCATTGTAACTCAGACGCCGGAATAGACGTTCGTATCCCCATCCGATCTGGTCGCACACTATCACGTTTCCGGGATTAGTTGCGGGGAATACTGAGAATCATCTCTGGGCGGAGATCTTTCGGATCATTCAAGAAATCACCCGCCTTGTTGGCCTGATAGAGCTTGGTCCAAGCAAAAGGATCACCATACACTTCAGGTCGGCCTGCGATCTTCTTCAGATTATCACCTCTGACGACGACGTATTCGTCCTTGGTGAGCTGACGCGGTATCGTGAACTGCTGCTTCGGGTAAATCAAGTCCGCATGTTTGATCGCGGTCTTGTTGTAGCTCCAGATTCGCAACCATTTCCACGGATCGCCGTAAATGTCCTTCTTGCCGGCAATTCGCCAGAGGCAATCACCACGAACGACCGAATACATGTCATTCTTCGGTTTCGGCAGCGACGCTTTAAGCGTTGCTACTCTTGCCGCAAGCTGCGCCAAACGTTCGCTCTCGTTCGACAGCTTAGTGATCGGGTCTTTCTGCATCTCGGCGATAGTAGCCGCGATCTGATCGAGTTCGGCAGCATAGCCAAGCAATTGCTCGGGCGTCATGCGCGTGAGCTCGGTCAGACGTGCGTCGATTTCGTCCATCTTCTTGTTGAACGCCGCAACACCTTCCTTCGTTGTATTGATGGAGGCGTAAACCTGCTCCCAAACTGCCGCGATCTGCTTGTCGAGATCGGCCAATTTGGCATTCAGATCGGCGATCAGAGCGTTCTCGGCATCGATACCCTGCTTTGCGGCAGTCTCACGAGCCTGATAAGCTTGTAGTTGTTTCTGGAATTCCTCGTAGGTCATTCGCTCGGCGCTAAATCCTGAACCGGCAAGGCTCAAAACCAGGCATAAAGCGATCAGTCCGGCGAGGATGCGAGTCATGTTCTTCATTCTCGTTTCTCCGCCGTTACTTGTTCTTGACCTTCTCGAGCTCAGCCTTAGCCGCGTCGAGTTCCGCCTGCTTAGGCGGTATTTTACGTTCCAACTTCTGCCGCTCGGCCTTGGTTTGGTCGAGTGTCTTCTCCGCAGAGACGGCGGCGGTGTTGGCTATATCCAGCTGTTTCAGATCGTCCGGGCTGGCGTACTTGGTGCAGCCGCCTACGGCCAGCAGACTCACGCAAAATACGGCCCCAGCCAGTAAGCGGACGGTTCCGCCGGAGATCCTCATATAGTCTCCCAAGTGTAGTTACCCCCTCATCGTCAATTATAATATATTGCCGAGCATTTGTCAAGAGGTTAAAGAATTACTTTAACCTCGAAAGCCCAAGTTCCGCCCACTGTTCAGCGTTCACTGCCGATGGCGAGCCGTCCATCAACGAAGTCGCCACATTCGTCTTCGGAAACGCGATCACTTCGCGAATCGATGATTCCTCCACCAGCATCATCACCAAACGGTCAAACCCGAGCGCAATCCCGCCGTGTGGCGGCGCTCCAAAACCGAGCGCTTCGAGCAGAAACCCGAAACGTGCGCGAGCAGTCGCCTGATCAATCCCGATCACTTTGAACACGCGCTCCTGCAACGACGAGTCATGAATTCGGATCGAACCACTCCCCATCTCGACGCCGTTCAGTACCAAGTCATACGCTCGACAATGCACTGATAATGGATCGCTTTCGAGGCGAACGGCATCCTCAGGATACGGACAGGTGAACGGATGGTGCATCGCTGTCAGCCCATTCCCATCGGAAGTTGTCTCGAACAGCGGCGGCGCGACAACCCAACAGAACTTCAGATCCCCTGCTTTAGCGAGCTCCCACCTTTCGGCAAGTTTGCGGCGGACCTTCCCAAGCCCGGTCAGAGTGACTGCGACCGGCCCAGCAGCAAGTAGCAACAGATCCCCAGGCTTTCCTGCCAGCGCTTCTATGAGTGCTGTTTGCTTCTCCGGCGTTAAAGTCTTCCCCAACACCCCGCCAAGCGTACCGGTGGGCTCCACAACCGCCGAGAGCAGTCCTGCGAGACCGTCACCACGGGCTAACTCTTCCAGTTCCTCGCGTTGCTTGCGGGATAGATCCCCCTTGCCGTCGGCCCGGATCCCGAACACACCGCCACCAGATTCGACTGTCGCGTCAAAGGCCTTGAAGCCGCCACCGCGGAATACGTCATCTACTCTCTCGAATAGCAGTTCATATCGCAGGTCAGGCGCGTCGCTGCCGTAATGTTCAATGCAGTAATCAAACGTGAGCCGCGGGAAGGGAGGATGCACATCCTCGCCGCGCGTATCCTTCACCAGCCGCGCCATCATTTTCTCGACGTGAAGGAACACGTCCTCCTCATCGACGAAAGCCATCTCAACGTCGATCTGGGTAAACTCCGGTTGGCGGTCTTTACGCAGGTCTTCATCGCGGAAGCAGCGAGCAATCTGGCAATACCGGTCGAGACCGCCGATCATCAACGCCTGCTTGTAAAGCTGTGGCGATTGCGGCAGAGCGTAAGCAGACCCGAAGTGCAGACGGCTCGGGACAAGGTAATCTCTCGCACCTTCCGGTGTGGGAGCCATCATAAAGGGAGTTTCGACTTCAAGAAATCCCTCTTCGTCGTTAAACTTCCTCACCGAGACTAACGCCTTGTGCCGTAGAATCAAGTTTCGCTTCATTCGTGGTCGGCGAATGTCGAGGTAGCGATACTTGAGTCGAAGTTCCTCGTTAGGCTCTTCGAGATCCTCCACCCCGAGCGGTAATGGCGCGCAAGCGCTCAAGACCTCGATGTTCGTAGCGGCGATTTCGATTTCGCCGGTCGCCATCTGGGGATTCACCATCCCGTCAGAACGGTGACATACTTCACCGGTTACGCGAACGACGTACTCGTTCCCGACGGAGCGGAGGATTGCGGCTTCAGGCGACTCGCCTTTGGCGACAACCTGCGTCTTGCCGTAACGGTCGCGAAGATCGAGAAAGATCACTCCGCCGAGGTCGCGGACGCGCGCAGCCCAGCCGGCCAGCGTAACGATAGCGCCGACGTCCCTGCCGCTCAGTTCCCCACATGTGTGAGTTCGGTAGCTCAATTCGAAATCCTATAATAGAGCGCCAGCGGTCGTGACGCTTATCTTTTCAAGTCAATTTGCCGGGAAAAACTTTGCCGAAGAGATAAATTGCACCCATACAGACGCGAAGAGCATACCGATGGTGAACAATACCCAACGGTAGTGAAGCCATTTCTCGCGGTAGTCAGAGAGCTGTGCGGCTACATCTGGCAGATAGGCAAAACTGTAGAAGACGTTCGCCATGAAGCCAGCCATGAACATCTCCTCGAATGTCTGGATCGATAGCGCGTCCCGCGAGAACGGCAGGCCGGTGATGTAGACGATCGCTAAGACGCCGAAAAGCACCGCATTGTATAGAATACGCGCTCGCTCCCAGAACTTGATCGCGCTGGAGAGTATTTCACGAATTGAAACGTCCGTCATCTCGAACACCCGTTTAACAACCTATATCAAATCGAAGCCGCCGCTCCACGATTTAATAATTGAATCACCCGATCACCCTGTAAGTTCCGCCCGACGTTGATTCTTTCTGGCCCGTGCCGAAACCGAGCGCGCAACAAGTCCTTTCAACCAAGCTCCCAATTCGCCCGAATGGAGTGCGTCGATCAACAACAACCCACCAGTAAGCGCCAAACCGACTACCTCCCACCGAAACGGCGCGCCCGGTATGAATCGTGGTAGGCCGGGCTCCCCATAATAAAGCGGACTCAACTGAAGCATTAAGCCGGCCTTGAGCACGAGTCCGGCGAAAATGTAAGCCGCTCCCCCCGCGATCCGCCTCTTCCAACAAAAGACAACAAGTGCTGCCAGAATCAGAGCCGGGATCAGCCGATAGAGGAACCCCCAAGCGGTCGGGAAACGATCCCACTCACTCCCGAAACCCGACAACGAGAGCCACAGAACCCGCTCGATCAGCCCAAGTCCGAGTAGGCGAGGCATCCATCGCAGGACGATTGCTGTTTTCCGAATCGCTCACCCCCAGATCAATCAAAAACTGCAAACGGGGCTGCATGAGCAGCCCCGTTTGACACTGCCGCCATTGCGGCTTGGATACTTGAGCTGCGATTTACTCGAACAGATACGTAGCGCCGGCAGTTACATTGCCTTCGCTATCCGCAATCGGATCAAAATGCCACGAGCTGATCACGTTGTTGATGCAGGATTCAGCATCGGAACCGAGCGCGTTGCCGCCCCAGTTGCTCTCGCGGAAACGGACTCGAACAACCTCACCCGATGGAGCGATAGTGAATTCGACCACTACGCGACCCTTGAGGCTCGAATCTTTGCGCTTGAGCGTCCAGTAACAGTACTGAACCTGATTCTTATTCTGCAGTACAACATCACCGATAGCTGATTGACTGCGCTGTTTGGTCTTAGTGCCTGAACCTTTGGCAGTGATCGCATTACGGCTGACTTGAATTGGGGCTTCGTTGAGCATGAGATTGATGTCTGACGAAGACATTGTCTTTAGATCAGAAATACTGATCCCGCCGCCGCCGCCTTCGCCTGCTCCCATACCACCGGTAGCAACTCCCGCTCCACGAAGCTTCTTAACTTTATCAGCCGTGCCGGCGTCGCCAACGATGCCGGAAAGCTGTTTCATGTCGAAGCCTGAGGTTCCGCCAGCAGGGCTATCAGTACCAGAAAGCCCGATTGCGGCGCGCGCAGCGGCTGCACCACCGGAACGACGACCAACGCCCTTGACTGTGGGTCCAGCGAGCACCTTCACTCTGTCAGAGATGAGCGCCCGGCGCTGTTCTTGTCGCGATGCACGAGCAGCGCGCGCTTCGGCAACGGCCTGGGAGCGATCAACCGCCCCGCCGCCGCCACCACCGCCGCCACCCCCACCGCCAACTGAGACCGCTTCGCGAGCCGCGCGCTGCTCGGCACGCCGGTCTTCTTTCGGTGCTTCAGACTGTACAACGGGCTTCGGTGCTTCGCTTTTCGCCACTTTTGGCACCGTTGGGACGGTCTTGACGCGGTAAATGGTCTCCGCGTACTTTTGGGCCTCTTCTTTGGTCAGCACGACGATCGGCCGACTGGCCCCATAAAGCACGTTGATAATTGCGATCACAAACGTGATGATAAATATCATCCAGAATTCGCGGTCCAGGTCACGGAAGAAGTGCCGTTCCAGTTCCCGCGGGAAAGTCATAGCTTGGGCCACGGTCGCTTCTCCTTATGCGCTCTTCTTGATAACGACGAAGTCTATTGTCCCGTACTCCGCTTGACCGCAGGTGTTTACCACCTTAAGTAGCAGTTCATAGGGCATAGCCTGATCGCACTGGATCATGATTACCCCTTGGAACTTCTTACCGAGATGCTCAGTGAACTCTTTCTGTTCGGTGAGGTAAGTCTCCAAGCCGGGAAGCACGACATTGTTGGGATCGTTCAGTTCCTCTTTTGCGGAAAGCATACGGGGAGCCTTCTCGACGTCTTCAAATACGCCGTCGCCATTCACGAGGATAGAAACTGTTTTCTGTGGTTGAGCCTCGCGAACTGACGCGGGAAGATTGACGTACGGAGACGGCTTGATCAATGCGCCGGTGCTCCCCATCAGCTTCAATAGGAAGAGGAGGATCACGGTCATCATGTCAAGCATGGATCCGAGGATCAGACCGCCCTTTTCCTGACGCCTATGTTTTGCGCCTTTGGATGGTGCAAAGGCCATCTATCATACTCCTCTTGATACCAGACCTGCCGCGCGACGCGCGGTCGAGGACGGTTTTACTGGAATTGCTTCATCATGGCGACAGGAAACATTTCCTTGATCTCGCCATTCACGGTTTGGTTGCGACAAGCGTCCATGGTATGGACGACGGTCTGGAACGGAGTATTGCCAAGGGCGGTGATGGAAACGTCTCGCCCATCCCGATAGCGATACACCGTGTAAACATCCATCTTGCCGGTGATTTCATTCTTGGTAGAATCGATACCGAGTGGTTCGCCAACTTCGCGGGTTTTAACTTCCGCAAGCCGCGAATTGAGAGTAGCGTAGTCGTACTCGCCACCCGGTGCTTTGGGGACTTCAAAGAAGTATGGCCCCGGCTCGTTCTTACCGAACAAGGAGACCTGGAAGCCGTTCGGACCGATATTGACCAGCAGATCAATGGTCGCGTCGTTATTCCAACGCGGAGCTTCAGCCGGCGGCGCGTCAGAGCCTTCCGACACGGCGGCTTCGGCCGGAGGGAGATACTCTAACATTGAAATCTGGGTCATCTGGGCCACGCCCATCAACAGGGCGATCAAACTGCAGACAATGTTCATCATCGGTAGCAGATTGATGTCAGCGTCCATCTCCTCCCTAGTCCTCTTGTCGGAGGGTTTGAAGGCCACTTACTTCCCCCCGGTCAACAAGTGTATCAGCTTGACCGAATGCTCGTCGATATCATCGACGATTTCGTTGGCCTTAGTATTGAGGATCGTGTAACCCAAAATGTTGGGTAGCGCCACGATAAGGCCGAAAAGGGTAGTAAACATGGCGACACCAATACCTGCGGAGAGCGATTCGCCACCACCACCGGTCGCACCAGCGGCATTGAACGATTGGATCAGACCGTACACTGTACCGGTAAGACCGCAAAGAGTTGCAAGGTTGCCGAATTGAGAAAGATAACCAATTCGCTTGTTCAACCGCGGAATGATCTCGAGAGTCGCTTCGTCCACTGCGTTTTGAACCGCGCGGAATTCGACGAACTCACGTTTGTCGGCTTCAATCAAGGCCGCAAGAACGACTCGCGGTAAGGCCTTCTCGCCTGCAGCCTTGCAAAGCGAGATCGCCTTCTTGAAGTCACCAGCGGAGACCATCTTGTTGATTTCAGCCATAAACAGGTTGGCATTGACGTTCGAGCGCGCCCACAAAAATATGAACCGCTCGACCATTATTGCGACGCCGGCAACCAGAAACGCCAGCATGATCCACATCATTAACCAGGCGTCAAAGCCGGGCGTGAATGAATGGAAAAGTTGTGACAGCATTCAGCTTCCTCCCTCGGGTTCGGATCGGATCTTGACGGCAGACATCCCGCATAATCGGGCAACATTTGCCGGTGGCGGGCAACACCGACAGCCGGATAATATACTATTGCGAACGTGCCTTTGCAAGCATTTTCTCGGTATCTTCAAGCTGACTCAAGCGCAGGTCGGCTAAACGTGGTTTCACCGTGAATGATCCGGCGGTAATTAGATCGTTTGCTGACTTCACCAGTGAGACCGAATTAATCTCAGGCTTCTGACGCGGAATTGAAATGATGACCGTAGGAAGTTCTGGGGCCACTTCAATGCGAATTTCCTCAAGCATGAGTACCTGACCGCCAGTGTCGTCCTTCGTCGTTGCTTGAGGCGTCGCTGGTTTGGCGACCGTTTGTGGCACAGCCGGCCGAGCCGCCGGTTTTGAGGTCGGCTTTGGTTGCGCCAGAAGTGGACTCGCCGCTAAAAGAAAGGCGGCAATCGTCAGCCCCGTGCGTGAAAGTGTTATCATGGGATATCTCAGCGCAGTTTGTTCTTTTCGATGATTCGCATAATACGGAGTTCATCGGGAGTCGGGGCGACAACCGCGGGGGCCGACTCGGCAGGTTTTGATACAACGCTCGCTTCAGCGACCGACTCCGCTTCAGAAGAACTCGAGGTCCTGGATGGATTGAGAACTGCCAGTATGGCCTTCTCGTCGTTCATATACTTGACGTCAGCCTGAGCCTTCAACTGACGATCTCGCGCAACCTCACGGTCGTGTAGAGAAGCAATTTGTTTGCTGATGTCAGGCACAATTTCATAAACCAGACCTGCTTCGAGTCCCTGCCGCGTGTTGTTGACGTCCGATGCTTCAACCGCGATCACATTTCGGCCCTCCTGGAGGAAATTGCCGATATCGAAATCGCCCGGATTCATCCAGTCAACGTCCTTGTGTCCATCCTCAACCACGAACGTCCCGTTGATGAAGAGGCTAAAGTCGTCGTCGCAAGTAATCCAGATATGGCCGGCGCTGGGTTTTGCATCAGCAGTAAAGGTTCTACGGAACCAGTAACGTCGGAGGCCAGTACTGTCAGGAGCCGTCCATGCTCTGTAAATAGAATCCGCTTCGGGACTTATCACAGGTGCAGACGAAGGCGTAATGATTGGCGCTACAGTAGCTTCGGGCGTTTCAGGAGCACTCTCCGGCGTCACAACTGGAGGCGCTTGATCGCCAGGCGCAGGTTGCTCAACTGGGGGGTGGCTATCCTCGGGTGGCGGCGCCGACTCTTGTACCTGCGGCTGTACATCCGGTACAGACGGTGCTTCTAAGTCCGGTACAGGTTGCTCCTCAGTAGGTTTCGCCTCCATCACCGGGTCAGCAGGTGAAGTCTCGGCGGGAGCTATTGCGGGAGTCTCTGCCGGTGATTCAAACACCTCTTCAACCCACCCACTATCGGAACCCGTTGTGTCTGCAGATGTAACGGAATCTGGATCCAACTGCCTGAAGACGTTCAACAGCGCCATCTGTGTCGCGGAGCCGTAGCCGGGCAGCATTCCCATGGTCGGTGTCGGCTTATCCATATTGAACCAGATCGGCTGCGCACCGAGGCTGTCAAGAGTGCCGAGCTTGGTTCCGGCCGGGAATCCGCCAAGGGTGGCATGTTTCCAGTCGAAATCATCGAATTCCGGATTCTGAAATCCTTCAACGGCTACTGGCCAAACATTCCAATCCGTGTTCGAGACGACGGTATAACTCTGTGAACTCAGCCCTGCCTCAGCCCCGTATCTCTCTGGATTGATATTGACCAGCTTCTCGACAATCTCGATTCCAGCAAGACCGCTGAGTGCGTACTTCTTTCGAACTTCAAGCGACTTGTCAAGCAGTGCCAGTGAATAGTCGCGGAAGTTGGTCCCGATATCCTCAAAAGCGACGCGCCCGTCATCCCACTGCAATTTGCTGGTTTCGTCATACTTGGCTCCGTATGCCTTGGTCTTTTCTGCAGCATCGGCGGAGCGAGTAGTGAAATTGTCAGACTGATCGAGCGCGAATCTCAATACGGCGTCGTTGGCATTCTCGCCAAAACCATAGGGAGGTTTATAGATCGCCACAGTATCGAGAACCATCTGAAAACCAGTTAACATATCAAGCGTAAAGGTATTGATAAAGTCAACTTGGTCGAGAATAATCTGTCCCAGCTCGTCAGAGAAGTAACCTTGTGGTGTCTTGGCTTCTTCGCCCTTTGGAAGTATCGTCGTGAAGTCACCGATCAGCTTGTCGGTGCGTTTCTGAGCCAAATTTATCTGCTCAATATACTGTGCCATCAGCGAATCGACAGTAGTCCGATAGCCAACTTCGACCGTCATACGCCACTTCTGCCCGAGTCCAACTTCCTTCGCGGCGTTCCACCCCTGCATGTAGAGGCCGATAACCTCCGGCGCCATCGGGGCTATGACGTTCTTGATCGCTTCTTCACGGAACAGTAACCGTATTTCTTCGTCCTTATCATTCGAGCGAACGGAGAAGTTCGCATACCAGAGCTTCGCCAAGTACGCCCCGTTAAAGAGCGCTACTTCGGGAATCTTGTGGCGACATGAGTCTGACCATACGGCGGCTTCAACCGTAGCGGAGTCAATTTCGGAAACGTTCTTTTGAAGTGCAGTTTGTTTTACCAGCGAATCAGAAACGCCAACCGCTGAAGTGTCCTTCTGAAGCTCTGCTATCTGTGCAGAGAAACGATCATACTCAGAGTGCTGTCTTATCTGTTCAGCTCTAAGAGGATCGGATAATCCGCGGAGACCATCATAACCGTTTTTATACGATTGTTGAGCAACTGTGTTCAGCAGTATCGCCTCATCGATAACCTTAGCCAGATTATCGATCTTCGCCTGCTGATCTTTCACCACAGGAATGTCCTGCTGGTAAGTCGCCAAGGCGAAGTCTTCGTCAAGACGCCCCATGGCGTAGAAAGCTCGATAGGCTTCTTTGCGGCCGAAGCGGATCAACTGCTGGTATTTATCAACCAACGCGTTGCGCCACTGTTTCTTACGTTCCTTGGCTGCCTTAACCTGAGCGTCGGTGCCCGTGAAGCGAACCTTCTCATATTCGGCCTGTTCCCACTCGAGTAGCTTATCGAGCGACTGAGACGCGTATTTGGGCGATCCGGGCAAACCACGTGCTACCAGTTTCTGATGGACGTCGAGTGTCGCGGTGAATTCACGGGAGGCGCTAACGCGGTCACCTTTATCGAGCGCGAACTTGCCACGTTCGTAAAATGCCTGAACGGTGCGTGGGTCTGTCGGGTACTTCGCCGCAAACTGCTGGTAGATTTCGTTCGCTTTATCGACTTCGCCGAGTTTCATGAAGTGCGATGCGTTTTCGAAAAGATAGACACTCGCGTCTTCGGCGGCGGGATACATCTGAACGTAAAGCGTGTTTACCCGGACGGCAGCACGGTCGTCGCCAACCTGATTGTAATTTACGCTGGCGTTAGAGAGAGCGCCTTGAGCGAGATCGGACTTGGGAAAAGCTCTTACCAAACGTTCATACAGCGCGGCTGAGCCCGCCAGGTCTTTCATCTGACTCTGCAGGTTGAACCCGGCATTATAGATCGCCTTATCCGAGTACTCCGACTTGGGATACCGGTCAGCCAAAATCAAGAAGACTTCGTTAGCATTCTTGTAGTTTGCGGCCTGCATATATTCGAGGCCAGACTGGAACAACGAGCGGTCTGCGTATTGATAGTCAGGGCTGTCGAGGGCAACACGCTTGTAGGCGGCGGCCGCTGCGAGGTGGTCGTTGCCTTCCTTCAAAGAAGAAGCGGTCAGGAAAACTGATTCGGCCTTCCTGCGTTTCGCAGATTCCTTCAAATCCTTAGACGCTGAGCTGGCGAGAATTCGACCAGCCACCATCTCAACGTCCGCATAGTCACCATTCTTGAAGTAACCTTCGAGCACCAGCTTGTAGGCGTCCTCAGTGAATTTCGATTCCGGGTGTTCGGAAATAAGCTTTTCAAGATACTTGCGTGACTCGCCAAACCACTCATGCTGATAGAGAATATCACCAGCCTGATACAGTATCGTCGGGGTAAGCGCCGACGCCGGAAATACACCAAGATATTGATCAAACGCCGCTAAAAGTAAGCGTTCAGAGTTAAGCAGCGGAGTACGCTCTGCGCCCTTTTGCGGAGCGGCAGTCGAGTCGGCCGGCTTGGCAGGCGCGGGGGAGGTCCGCATGACCGGTGGTTCAACATCACCCGAGACCGTCATGGAAATCGCACCGGATCGCTCTTGCTTCAGCAGATCCTGAGCCAACGCTATTACGCGTTGCGAAGCGATGTTGCGGTTGGTTGAGTCTGAATACGCGGTTGCGACCACCCAGTACTCTCGGATTGCCGCGACTTCGCGTCCCTTTTGCCGTTCGAGTACACTTGCCAGATTGTATTGAGTCTGGTAAGCATGCGGTCCCTTGGGCCATAACCGTAGATACTGACGACAGTCCTGCTCGAATTCCTTATACAGCGCTGGGTCTTTGGAATCGGTCGCCAATACCAGTGTCTCTTCGATAATCATATTGAGATTATTCTCGAGTACCGGCGAGATCGCGTCGCGTATCTTCTGGTTGTCGTTGACTCGCCACCACTCGGTATCGGGATTGTAAGACTGGAAGAACCGGATTTTCTCGGTGTGTGCCGCCTGAGGATTGAATATCTCGCCGGATTGGTAGATGTCAATGATGTTTGACAACACGGTTGGCGCCTGAGTATCAAGCGCCCAAAGCTCAAGATACTTGTTATAGACGATGACCGCATCGGCGTAGCGCCCGACCTGATGGCGGTAAATTTCCCCCAGTTGCAGCACGACTTCTCGTCCGTACCTCTGCATCCGGTCCGGGTGGCTTAAGAGCCAGGCGGCCATATTTCCTACACCGGAACCCGCCCAGTCTCGCGGATCGACTGCGAAGCAGACACCGATGTAGTTGATCGACTCGCTGGCAATATCGAGACCGGTCGCGCCGATCGCGGATGAATCAGAGTGGTAACCAACGTCGAGCGATTTCGCGAAATATTCTACCGCTGTAGGAAGATCGCTGAGCCGGTAGTGACACCAGCCAAGTTTATAATAGGATTCTGCAGAATACTCGGAATTCGGGAATTCTGCGACGATCTGCTCGTAAATCGAGACCGCTTTCGCGAGATCATTCACCGGCGGGTTGAAGTAATACTCGCCGATCCGCCGTAAACAGTTCAGCTTGTATTCGCTCTCGGGGTAGATCCGGACCAGTGTTTCGTACAACCGGTTGGCGGCGCCAAGATCTGAAGCAGTTTCGCCGGTTGCGGTGAGCAAACCAAGGTTGTAGAGCGCGTCATCTGAGTAATCAGATGTCGGAAACTCATCAACGATACGCTGATACATCGCCATGACACGGCTGTAATCGGGCTGCGGCTGAGCTAAGTGCTGCGCGCCTTGCGGGTCCACTTTCCGAAGTGAGTCAAGTGTGGCCAGGTAGTGGTCGGTCTGTTCAAGAAATTCGTCATAAGCTTCAGCGTAGAGCAACTCGGTGAGACGGAAGTAGAGATCGGCCAAAACTGCACGGCGATGAGGATATTTCAAGAAGTACGGATCGTTCTCGTGACTCTTTAAAAGTCTCGTTCCGGCTTCTATCAATTTGTTCCGATCGGCGCGAGTCTGGGTCGATAGCTCATCTTTTTCGCTGCGGTAGCGTCCCAGCATTCGACTCAAATTATCGTCTGGCATTTTCAAAATGAGCGCCAGCTCGATCTGGTCGAGAATCGCCAGTAAATTGTCCTGTAGGTCAGCGAATACGCCATATGCAGGCTGGTCTTGGCTGGGGGGCGTCCCCCCAACCGCGAGAATCAGCTCGCCAAGCTGTTTAATCGTCAGCTCGCCTTCGCGAAGATAATCTCCATACTGAGCGGGATCGACTTCAGTGCGGAGCAGAAGCCAGCGCGAACGAAGGTCATCGGGAAGCTGGTTGAGACCGACTTGCGCGACGAGATTGTCAGGCAGAACCGCGTCTTGGGCCTTTAGTGGCGCACTGAACGCACAAAGCGCCGCGATTATAATCGTCGCGAGCGCAACGTGCGGGTGTCGGAGGTCGCTTATCATGGGACGGATGGTCCGTTCTGGGGGTTCTCGCCACCGTTCCCCCCGTTTTGCGGAGGCGGCGATGTCTTACCTGTGGTATCGGGCGGGGCAGTCTCCTGACCGGCAGGGGGCACTTGATCTGTCGGGAGAGATTCAGGAACTTTTTGGCTCTCGAGTGCCGGGGTGGCATCCGGAACCGCGGGCACTTCCTCGAGCGGCGCGGCGACTGCCTTTGCAGTGTCCGCCACTGGAACCGCTTCAACCGCGGCAGCAACCGGCGTCAATCCCCAAAGCGGCATTTGAGGTGCGTAATAGGGAGCGTCACCGGCTTTGCCGGAAGGAATTAGCTCGACAGCAAGCTTCAAGGTATCGGCTCGGTCGCGAGCCCTCTGCTGAAGAAGCTGGTTTATCTGCTGGATAAATCCATCCAGCTCACCCAGACGGCTTTCGCGAGTATATAGATAATCAAAATTCAGACCGCCGTAAGTGTACCGTTGGTAGGCAAAGTCACTCCACTCATCGAGATTGCTGGAGACTACATCCTGACCGTAATTCTGCAAATCGGCCTCAACATCCAATATGTTGTCTTGAATACCAGCAAGGCGAATCTCGACTCCGGCAAAATCAACTAAAGTTGCGGGATCGCCAGAATCGGGAGCGTCAAGATACTGCCTTACCATTGACATCGCCTCTCGAGTACCTACCCACTCACGTTCGAGCTCTGCACGCATCGAGTCACCGACTTGGGACTCGTAAAGCTTGTCTTCTTCACGTTGAATCAGTGACTTTTGATTCAAATAGTATTCGACCCCGGCGCCGAGCTTGGAGTTAATCGCTTTCAACTGGCCGATAGCCTCACGGTACTTGTCGATTAGACGAGCATCTTTGGAGTCCAGAACCTGGTGTTCGAGATCGGCCTGCTGGGCAATCACTGAGGCGAGCTCTTTCTGCTCGTTCAGAATGTCCCTCAGCAGGGGGCTCGATTTCAATGCGCGCGTAAAGCGAACACCATCCATTAGGGAAGTGAGTTGCTTTCTCATACTGAGATAATCTGGGAATAAATCGCTCTCACCGTTAACAAAGATGGCTTCTTCCAATTGCCCGAGTCGCCCCAAGTTCTCCGAAATCGCCTGAAGCTCGTAATTGAAATCGTGAAAATCCTGCCGGTCATCGAGCGCAGACATTACAATCTTGTAGTTATCCAGCGCCCCATCCGCCTGCCCCAGCATCTCATTCGCAAACCCGATAAGGCACCGCGCCTCATATTGGTACTGACTCTGCGGGTGAACATCGATAAATTTCTGTGCGAGTGTTGTAACTTGAGCGTAAGCGCTGAGGCGGTAGAGTGCCCAGATGCTACCAATTTTCGCTCGTTCGCCTGCGTCACCTTCCGCATCGATTGATGAGAGTTTAGTCAATGCCCCGTCAAAATCACCCTTGAGATAATCGATGTAGCCGAGTTTTAGCTCAATATCGATTGCCAAGTCGTATGGGACAGTCTTCTTCGCGATCGTCTCGTCCAATATCCCGTAATAGCGCGTCGTCGCGTCATCGAAATCTTTGAGCGCGGTCTGGCAATCTGCCGCTCGCACCGCAGACGACCAATAATAAGGTGAATCCGTCGGCACGGTATCGAGAATATTCCTCGCGGCTCTCCACTCTCCGATCGCGAGGAGATAGCGCCCAGCTACTTCAGCGGTTTCCCAGTAGTCGTCGTCACGAATCTGCTTCTCGGCGTCGTACTGTTCCCAGTATTTCTCAATTGACTGGCTCGCGCCGCGATCGCCCGACACATTGATCAAGCGTGCCAGCGCTTGTGTCCGGTACCACGGGTCGGTCGAGTGATCAACCACAAACTGGTAATCGGCTTCTGCCTGATTGTATAACTGCAAAGCCAGATAGCATTCAGCGCGGTAGAATGCAATATCAGCTACGTCCGCGTACCCATAGCGATCCATCAGCTCATCGTAGCGCAGTATCGCGTTGCGGTATTGCCCGTCCCGATAGAGAGTAAAAGTCGATTCGAGGTCCGACTTGAACATCCGCTGACGCTGATCAGCAGTCGCGCTGCGGATGAGCCGATCTTTGATCAAACGCGCTTGGAGGTATTTGTAATAGAACTCAGTACGCTGGCAATTCTCGAGCGTTGCGAAGCGAACACTCAGTGGCGCGTCATCCAGGCCGTCCGGATATTCGAATGAAGATTCGTCAAAACCGGTCAGTTCAGGCGGAGAGATAGCCGCAAGCGTCCCGACTGGGTCGGTGACGGAACGTGTCGCTGCCTCCTGATTGATTCCTTCGCCAAGCCATGCAAGGAATGATTCGCGAAGGGTCATCTCGATTGCGAAATCGAGATTGCGGCGAGCATAATAAAATGTAGTGTAGGCTTGGAATTGTTGGTCGGTTGACCCGGCTCCCGTGCTGTCGGGGGTCGCCGGTAATCCCTCGAAGGGTAGGGCGAGGGTGACCGCTAGCACGATCAAGCCACTCAGCAATCGGCGATTAAACATACCACTCCGCAAGGTTGAGCGCTCAGGAAATTTGGTCGTAATTCTACGGCCACAAATGCCCAAGCTTTATCATCAGACAAGTATAAGGAATTTTGACCCCGAAGTCAAGCCTGAAATCACAT
>Ga0257141_1000034_pt1 | contig 17840 bp, 14 predicted proteins | sample saktaT_17_FD_193544 | JGI IMG/M metagenome (GOLD analysis project Ga0257141, IMG submission 193544) | Metatranscriptome of saline water microbial communities from Sakinaw Lake, British Columbia, Canada - sak_2011_1_27_36m (Metagenome... | ecosystem: Environmental > Aquatic > Non-marine Saline...
ACAACGTGTCGATCAAGGTAACTTTGATCGCTCCGATCGCGATGGAAGAGCGTGTTCGTTTCGCAATTCGTGAAGGCGGACGCACCGTCGGCGCAGGAATGGTGACAAAGGTGTTGGAATAGTCCACGCCCGTTTTCGACCGTCTAACCACTACCGAAGGAACGTCAGGCTATGCCTCGTGACATTATCACCCTCGCCTGCGGCGAGTGTAAGCGTCGGAATTATTCGACGACCAAGAACAAGCGGAAGCAGACCGGCCGCGTAGAATACAAGAAATTCTGCCCGTTCTGCAATCATCACACAACCCACCGCGAGAGCCGGTAGTGGCCAGTAGGTCTGTAGCTCAATCGGCTAGAGCATCGGTCTCCAAAACCGAGGGTTGGGGGTTCGAGTCCCTCCAGACCTGCAAAAGCCCGGAGTGAAGCGTGTATAAAAAGGTAGTCAAGTACCTGAGCGAAGTTCGCCAGGAACTCAGCAAAGTCATGTGGCCGACGGCTGCGGAATTACGCGAGAGCTCCACAATCGTGTTGCTCCTGTCGTTGATTCTTGCTGTATTTACGTACGGCATCGATTTTATTCTGACTCACTTACTGCGGTTGATCCTGCTGTGAGAGTGATTTCAATCGTCCCAGCCGACAGGCGGCAACCTTGAACGCACCCGAAGGTCGCAAGAAGCGTTACTACGTTCTCCGAGTCTTCACGAGTCAGGAAGCACAGATCAAGACCTATCTTGAGCAAGAGGCGAAGCGTCTCGGGCTTGAGGACTCGATCGGCGAGATGTTGATCCCAACCGAGACCATTATCGAGATGAAGGATGGCAAGAAGAAGGTGAAGAGCAAAACCTTCTTCCCCGGCTACTTGATGGTTGAGATGGTTTTGGACGATAAGACGCGTCACTTGATCTCGAATACGCCAGGATTTCTCGGTTTTGCTGGTCACCCGACTGATCCGCAGCCTCTCAGACCTGACGAGGTAGATCGCGTGTTGGGGCGTGTCGAGGAGAAGCGCGTTTCGGCGACCGTGGAAGTTTTATTCCAGGTTGACGATAAGGTCAAGATCAGCGATGGTCCTTTCAAGGACTTCATCGGGTCGGTGAAGGAAATCAACCACGAGAAGCGCAAGCTGAAAGTGCTTGTCTCCATTTTCGGGCGATCTACGCCAGTTGAAGTTGATTTTCTTCAGGTTACGACGAACATCAACCAGTAGGTATGTTCCTGTAGCCCAATCCCGCTAACACGGGAATCCAGATAGTGAGTTTTGAGTTCCTCTTTCCGTCCGAAACGGGTAATGGAATTTAAGATTTAAGATTTAAGATTTAAGAATTTGTCCCGGCTGAAGCGGGGACGAAGGAATGCAATGCCACCGTCAAGAAAGAAGATTACCGGGTACGTCAAGCTGCAGATCAAAGGCGGCCAGTCGAACCCTTCACCGCCAGTTGGACCGGCGCTCGGCCAGCGCGGTGTGAACATCATGGAATTCTGCAAGCAGTTCAACGCACGAACTGAAGACCAGAAGGGGACCATTCTGCCAGTGATCATCACGATCTATGGCGATAAGTCCTTTACATTCATTGTTAAAACGCCGCCCGCTTCGATTCTACTGAAGCAGGCCGCAGGCGTTCCGAGCGGTTCGAAAGAAGCGAACAAGACCAAAGTCGGCAAGATCACGCAAGCTCAGCTTCGCGATATAGCGGCGTTGAAACTCCCTGATTTGAATGCACATACCGTTGAAGCCGCGATGAACGTCATCGCCGGAACCGCACGGAACATGGGAATCACTGTAGAGGGTTAAGGGATCAGGGGTAAGGGGTAAGACCCGAGCCCGCATTCCTACCTCATTTTGTTTTACCGGTGGGAGGCTCCTTCGCGAGCCGTTTGACCACGCAACTGAAAGACCAATGCCAGAAAGTAAACGATTCAAGGCCGCGTCCACCGTAGTGAACCCGCGGACGGAGTACGATCTCGACTCGGCCATCTCCAAAGTTAAGGAATGCGCCACCGCCAAATTCGACGAAACGGTTGAAATAACTATCGGCCTCGGGGTTGATCCTCGTAAGGCCGACCAGATGATCCGCGGTACGGTCTCCCTGCCCCATGGCATAGGCAAGACTGTCCGCGTTTTGGCGCTCTGCCGAGAAGATCGCTGGAAAGAAGCAACCGACGCCGGCGCTGACTATGTCGGGCTCGACGAGTACATCACCAAAATTCAGGGTGGCTGGTTCGACATCGAATCGATCATTGCGACACCGGACGTGATGCCGGTGGTCGGTAAGGTCGGGAAGATTCTCGGACCCCGAGGCTTGATGCCGAACCCGAAGACCGGGACCGTGACGAACGACCTCACCATGGCAATCAAGGAAGTCAAAGCCGGGCGACTCTCGTTCAGGGTAGACAAGTACGGGATACTTCACATTCCGGTTGGCAAGGCATCCTTCGCCAAAGAGATCATTTCTGAGAATATCATCAGCCTTCTGACGACCGTGTTGCGTCTCAAGCCGCAGACCGCCAAGGGCGTTTACGTCAAGGCACTCCATCTTTCGAGCACAATGGGCCCCGGCGTGAAGATCAACAAGACTGTGGTAATGGCGGGGATCAAGTAGGTATATAAGATAGCTAAGTTACGAATGATCAATCTGCGTATAACTTCGTAGCGCTAATTGGGAAGGTGTGCCGATGGATGTTATCATCCGTGGGGTGACCGAAGGCTTTTGGGCCGATCATTTCAAAGATATGCGAGTTTGATTTGGTGGGCAACCGAGTGCCCCACCACATGGGAAACCAGCAGGATATCGACGCAATAACCTTAGATACATCGCGTTCTATTTTGGGGCACCAGAATCAAAAATTACCCATATCGGAGTAATCAAAGATATCGTTCCAAGTGGAGATTATGAACATGCGGATGAGTTTAGGCTGAGTGCCGTAATAAAACTCGATCCGCCGGTTAGCTGGACGCATCCGGTCCGAAACTTTGAGATAAGCTCGCTCGCCGCACTGGGAATAGACCAGATTAGTGTGACCGTGCAATGTTCCAACTCTCAACCTCCTCAGTCCTAACAAAAGTTACGGAAGCGGAGTCATGAGGAAGGTGATTATCTTTTCCGGCGACGACGGCTACTGGGTAGCTGAATGCCCGAGCCTTCCCCGCTGCGTAAGTCAAGGCAAGAGTGAGGTTGAAGCTGCATTGAATATCCGCGAAGCGATCAGGGGTTATACCCGCGCGTTGGAAGAAGATGGCTTGTCAATTCCGGCAGAGTGAGGTTACAATGTCCCCAACCTTTTCGATTAGTAATTACATAGACTTAGCAATGCGCCATGCTGAGTATGAAAAACTCGCGGATGGCACGTTTGCAGCAGAGATACCGACTTGTATCGGGATCGTTGCCTTCGGGGATTCACTGCGCGAATGTCAGGATGAGCTAAGATCCGTGCTCGAGGATTGGATCTTAGTTGGTCTGAGATTCGGCGACGAATTTCCGGTGTTCGACGGTATTGACATCAACGTGAGCAAAGAAATTGAGTCCTTGGAACCCGCTTAAGCGCCGGGAGTTCATCCTGCGCCTCTGCGTCTTAGGATTCACCGGACCATATCAAGGCAAAAATCATCAAGTGCTCAGGTACGGCGGTTATAAAATTCCGTTACCCTCAAACGACGAGTATAGCACAGAGCAAGTGAGATTGTTGCTCAAACAGGTTGCAAAGGTTCTTACTCGTAGAATTTCGCTGGTCGAGTGGGAATCCCTTTAATCAGATTTGCATCAGCATTCGGTATAAATCAATGATTCGTGCATCCAAACCCGCCGCAAACAAGATCGATAAGATCGCCGAGCTTGAGGGGATTCTTTCCCGAGCCCGCTCGATCGTCATGGCCGACTTCTCAGGAGTGCCGGTCTCGATCTTCGATCAACTGCGGTCGAACTGTTTCAAGAACCACGTCGGTTTCCGAGTCTCGAAGAATACACTTGCCAAGCAGGTGCTCGAGAAACTCGGTCACAAAGGACTTGACCAAATCCTCGCGGGACCGACCGGGTTCTGCATAGGTTTCGACGACCCCATACTCCCGATCCGACTTCTCTCCGACTTCATCAAGGAGAAGCAGAAGGTCGTCATCAAGGGGGGGCTGGTCGAAGGGGTGCTTTATGACCCCGCCCAGATTGAGCAACTGAAGAACATCCCACCACGCGACGTGCTGAGAGCACAGGTAGTGGGAGCGATCGTCGGCCCGCTCAGCGGTTTCGTGTTTGTATTACAAGAAATTCTAAGATCATTCGTCTCCGTGGTGGATCAGATGGCTTCCAAGGCCGAGTCCGACACGGCGGGGCGACCAGGCCTAAGTGCGACAGGAGGATCCGTGCAAGCGATTATTGACGCAATCGAGAAGATGACCGTTCTCGAATTGGTAGAACTGAAGAAGGCATTGGAAGAGAAATTCGGCGTTACGGCCGCTGCTCCGATGGCTTTTGGTGCTGGAATGGGAGCGGCCGCAGCCGCCGCGCCGGTTGAAGAGGTTGAGGAACAGACGGAATTCAACGTCATCCTTATCTCCTCAGGCGCCCAGAAGATTCAGGTTATTAAGGAAGTCCGCGCCATCACCGGCCTCGGCCTGAAGGAAGCGAAAGATCTCGTTGACAGCGCCCCGAAGGCTATCAAAGAGGCCGTTTCCAAGGAAGAGGCGATGGCCATCAAAGCCAAGGTAGAAGAGGCGGGCGGCTCAGTCGAGCTGAAGTAAAACGGCTCCGCAGTTGACCATACGCCCGGCCGAGTGCTCCGAGTATTCCGCCGGGCTTCGGTTTGACAATCCGTTTACCCCACCGGAGAGAGTTTGAAGGCTAAGAATTCGATCCCGAGAATCAGCTTCGCTAAGTCGCTGCCGATCCTCGATATGCCAGATCTGCTCGAAATCCAAGTTGAGTCGTTCGAGGAATTCCTTCAGATGACCGTCGCGCCCGATAAACGGGATCGCCGCGGTCTTCAGTCTGTGTTCCTGAACGTATTTCCAATTTTGGACAACCGGGAAGAGCACGTGCTCGAGTTTATCGAGTACTACGTTGCTCCGCCCAAATACTCGCTCGAGGAATGCCGACAGCGAGGGGCGACGTACTCTGCCCCATTGAAAGCGAAGCTCCGCCTTTCCAGCCGTGACGATTATGACGAAGCGGGTGAGTTTGGTCAAACCATCGAGACCGACGTTTACCTCGGGAATCTACCATTGATGACTGAGGAAGGGACGTTCATTATCAATGGGGCCGAACGAGTTATCGTGAGTCAGCTTCACCGCTCGCCTGGGGTGTTCTTTGGAGACTCAATTCACCCGAACGGGACGCGCATCTTTTCGGCGCGAGTGATTCCGTTCCGCGGGTCATGGATTGAGTTTACGACGGACATCAATGACGTGCTCTACGTGTACATTGACCGCCGGAAACGCTTCCCGATCACCACGCTCCTTCGTGCCGTCGGATATTCTCTCGATCATGAGATCTGGGAGCTGTTCGGCTACGCTCAGGAAGTGTCCATCAACTCGAAAAATATCAAGGATTTCTTCGGGCGCACAATTGTGCGACAGGAGATCGACACCGAGACCGGTGAGTTGTTGGTGAAGGCAGGGGCGGTATTCGACTCCGAGCTGTACAAGCGCTTGAAAGTTACTTCTCTCAAGCGCGTTAAGTTGCTGGTTCACGAAGAAAACGACGTCTCCTACGACATCCTTACCAATACTTTCAAGCGTGATAAGTCTGCCACTCGCGACGAAGCCCTCGCGGCTATCTACCGGGAGCTCCGCAATGGCGAGCCTCCCGATACAGATACAGCACGGAAGCTTCTCGAGCGGTTGTTCTTCGATGAGAAACGGTACGACTTGGGGGCGGTAGGTCGTCACAGGATCAACAACAAGTTGGGCCTGCAAGTTTCAATGGACATGACAGTCCTGACAAATCAGGACATCATCGCCATCATCAAGCGAGTGCTGGATCTACGCATCGGACGCGAACAAACCGACGACATTGACCATTTGGGCAATCGCCGAGTCCGAACCGTCGGTGAGCAGCTCGCTAACCAGTTCTCGATCGCGCTTTCTCGCATGGCTCGGACGATAAAGGAGCGGATGAACATCCGCGATACCGAACAACTGACGCCCCAAGACCTTGTAAATGTCCGGACGGTATCTTCGGTAATCAATACCTTCTTTGGTACGAACCAGCTCTCCCAGTTCATGGATCAGGTCAATCCATTGACCGAATTGACCCATAAACGCCGTATGTCTGCGCTCGGACCTGGTGGTCTTACGCGTGAACGCGCCGGGTTTGAAGTCCGCGACGTGCATTACACGCATTACGGCCGCCTCTGCCCGATTGAAACGCCGGAAGGCCCGAACATTGGCCTGATATCAAGCCTCTGCACTTATGCCCGGATCAACGATCTCGGCTTTGTGGAGACACCCTACCGTATCGTCAAGAACGGTCGTGTCCTTAAGCAAATCGAGTATCTAAATGCGGATGACGAAGACCGCGTGGTGATTGCTCAGGCGAACGCTCAACTTAATGAGCGTGGCGAATTTACGGCAGCTCGTATCAAGGCGCGTTATCGTTCCGATTACCCGGTTGTTACCCCGGATCGGATCGATTACATGGATGTGTCACCGAATCAGATTGTTTCGGTTGCCGCGGCGCTCATTCCATTTCTTGAGCACGATGACGCAAATCGTGCATTGATGGGATCGAATATGCAGCGCCAGGCAGTGCCGCTATTGATCCCTAAGGCTCCTCGTGTGGGAACTGGCATTGAAGATCGTTGCGCACGTGATTCGCGTACGATGTTGATGGCCGATCAGGAATTAAGGATCGTGAAGGTCTCGGCTGAAGAGATCGTCGCCGAGCGGAAATTGTTCGACCCACGTTCGGGCGAATCTGATCATCCCGTCGAGCGTGTCAGTTACAAGATGCGGAAGTTCTATCGCACTAATCAGGATACCTGCATTAACCAACGACCGTTGGTAGATGCTGGAGATCTGGTAAAGAAGGGCGACGTACTGGCTGACGGTTGCGCCACCGAAAAGGGCGATCTGGCCCTCGGGCGCAATATCCTCGTCGCTTTCATGCCGTGGAACGGGTATAACTTTGAAGACTCGATCATCCTTTCAGAACGACTGGTTCGCGACGACGTTTTCTCCTCGATTCATATCGAGGAAGTCGAACTTCAGGTTCGTGAAACCAAGCGCGGCCAAGAGGAACTGACACGAGAAATCCCGAATGTTTCGGAAGACGCCACTAAAGACCTCGACGAGACCGGTATCATTCGTATCGGCGCGGTGGTTCATGAAGGCGATATTCTGATCGGAAAAGTGACCCCTAAGGGCGAGACCGAACTCACCCCTGAAGACAAGTTGTTGAAGGCGATTTTCGGTGACAAAGCAGGCGACGTCAAGAACGCCTCGAAGATCGCGCGCCCAGGAATGAACGGAATCGTGATCGATTCCAAGCTCTTCAGCCGTAAGAGCAAATCTCCCGAAGCCCGCCGCGATGACAAGGTTCGCATCGAAGAACTCGATGGCGAATTTGACGGCGTGGTGAACGAGTTGTCTCGCGAAACGAAGCGCGAACTGGCGAAGGTGCTTGAAGGTAGCGTAGCCAAGGAACTGACCGATCGCAACGGCGAGCGGATTCTGATTCACGAAGGCGAGCGTTACACGGCCGCCTTGCTCGACACGCTGGCGCTTGATGATCTTCCGTCTGAGATTGATTGGACGGACGACGAGGAGATCAACAACATCGCCAATTTCCTGGTCGAACGTCAGCGTGAGCGACTCATTGACGAAGAGACTACTTACCGCAATGCAAAGCATAAGATTCAGGTCGGCGACGAGCTTCCATCTGGAATCGTGCAGCTTGCCAAAGTCTATATTGCTCAGAAGCGTAAAGTTCAGGTCGGCGACAAGATGGCGGGACGTCACGGCAACAAGGGTGTCGTCGGACGAATCGTTCCGATTGAAGACATGCCGTTCCTTCAAGACGGCACGCCTATCGATATGATCTTGAACCCGCTGGGCGTGCCTTCGCGTATGAACCTCGGGCAGCTTCTTGAAACCGCCCTCGGTTGGGCAGGTGAGAAGCTTGGGGTCTATTTCGCGACGCCGGTATTCGACGGTGCGACAATTGACGATGTGCAGCGGTATTTAAAGGATGCTGGGCTTCCGGTATCGGGCAAGACGCCGCTGGTTGACGGGCAGACCGGGGAGTTGTTTGATCAACCGGTGACCGTTGGAGTCATCTATATGATGAAGCTCTCGCATCTCGTTGAAGATAAAATTCACGCACGTTCCATCGGACCTTACTCGCTGATTACGCAACAGCCTCTCGGCGGTAAAGCGCAGTTCGGCGGCCAGAGATTTGGTGAGATGGAAGTCTGGGCTCTGGAAGCGTACGGTGCGTCGCACACCTTGCAGGAGATCCTCACCGTCAAGTCAGACGACGTTGCGGGACGTTCACGCACGTACGAGGCGATTGTCAAGGGCGACATTCTACCGATTCCTGGCATACCTGAATCGTTCAACGTGCTCATCAACGAGTTGATGGGTCTCGGATTGGATGTGAAATTGGAATAGGCTGAACCCCATTCTGAAGCAGCAGGGGTTATCCCTTGTTAGAGGGCAACAAACAGGGTTACTAAGTGGCTTTCAGCCAAAAACATTTCGAACCAGACAGCGAGCATTTCACCCGAATCACTATCGGGCTGTCGTCACCGGAGCTCATCCTCGAGCGTTCGCACGGGGAAGTTACCAAGCCCGAGACGATCAACTACCGCTCCTACAAGCCTGAAAAAGATGGTCTGTTCAGCGAACGGATCTTTGGGCCGACGAAGGACTGGGAGTGCTTTTGCGGGAAATATCGCGGGATCCGCTATAAAGGGATCATCTGCGACCGTTGCGGTGTGGAGATCACTCGCAAAGATGTGCGTCGCAAGCGGATGGGACATATCGAATTGGCCGTGCCAGTTGTCCACATCTGGTTCTTCAAGTCATTGCCGTCCAAGATCGGCAACCTGCTCGGCATCAATGGCCGTGACCTCGAGAGAATTATCTACTACGAGGCTTACGCGGTTATCCAGCCGGGTACTTCCGGTCGTGAGCAAGCCGAGCGGATTACCGAGGCCGAGTACAATGACCTGATAGACACGCTTGGCCCAGAGAATCACGCTCTACCGGACAGCGATCCGCGGAAGTTCATCGCGATGATGGGCGGACAGGCAATTCTCGAATTGTTGAAGCGTACGGATGTCGCCAGACTTTCGCGCGAATTCCGTCTCCAGATCGCGATCGAGACATCAGTTCAGCGCAAGCAGGATCTGATAAAACGACTTCGCGTGATTGAGTCGTTCCTCCAAAACCAGACCAACGACGAAAATCGTCCGGAATGGATGGTTCTGAAGGTCGTACCGATTGTGCCACCAGATCTGCGTCCGCTGGTTCCGCTCGACGGCGGCCGGTTTGCGACATCCGACTTGAACGACTTATACCGTCGCGTCATCATACGCAATAACCGTCTGCGGAAGATGATCGAGATTAAAGCGCCCGACGTCATTCTGCGCAACGAAAAACGGATGCTGCAAGAGGCTGTCGATTCGCTGTTCGATAACGGCCGTAAGTCAGTTGCGATGCGTTCCGACGGCAACCGCCCGCTTAAGTCGCTTTCAGATAACCTGCGTGGCAAGCAGGGGCGTTTCCGCCAGAACTTGCTCGGCAAGCGCGTCGATTACTCGGGGCGTTCTGTGATTGTGGTCGGCCCTGAACTGCATTTGCACGAGTGCGGTCTTCCCAAGGACATGGCGGTTGAGCTTTTTAAGCCGTTCATTATCCGCAAGCTGATCGAGCGCGACTACACCAAGACGGTTAAGTCTGCCAAGCGGATGGTCGAACGGAAGCAGGATGTTGTCTGGGAATTGCTTGAAGAGATCATTCAAGATCACCCCGTTCTGCTCAACCGCGCCCCGACTCTGCATCGTCTCGGCATTCAAGCGTTTCAGCCGATTCTGATTGAAGGCAAGGCGATCCGGCTTCACCCGCTCGTCTGCGCGGCGTTCAACGCCGACTTCGACGGTGACCAGATGGCGGTGCATATACCGCTCTCCTACGAGGCGCAGATCGAAGCACGGCTTCTGATGCTCTCGCCTCGTAACATTCTCCATCCGGCTAACGGCCGCCCAATCGCGATCCCTTCACAAGATATCGTCCTTGGCTGTTACTACATTACTAAGTTGATGCCTGGTGCGAAGGGTGATGGAAAGGTCCTTGCCAGCGTACGCGAAGCAATGATCGCCTATCAGTCGGGAGCAATCTCAATTCACGCCCCAATCAAGCTCAGAATGAACGGGGAAATGATAGTGACCAATGTTGGCCGGTTGATGTTCAATGAACTTATCCCGGCCGAAGCGAACCTGGGTCGCTACTTCAACGAATTGATTACCAAAAAACGCCTTGAGGAGATCGTTTCGCTGGTTTTCGGTGCGATCAGTTTCGACGGTACTGCCACATACCTCGACAACCTGAAGAGTCTCGGTTTTAAGATGGCGACTCGCGGTGGTCTCTCGATCAGTCTCTCGGACGTCGAGGTTCCTCCGCAGAAAGAGCGACTCATTACCGCGGCAGTGCTTAAGGTCGAAGAGATCCAGTCGCAGTATGAGATGGGGCTGATCACCGATGGTGAACGCTACAACATGATTATCGACCAGTGGACCCATACGAATAACGATGTCGCCGAAGCGATGTTCCAACACATGCGGGTCTCACAAACGGGCTTCAATCCCCTCTTTATGATGGCCGATTCCGGCGCGCGCGGTTCTAAAGAACAGATCCGTCAGCTTGCGGGAATGCGTGGCTTGATGAGCAAGCCTCAGAAGACCATGACCGGGCAGAAGGGTGAGATCATTGAGTCGCCCATTACCGCTAACTTCAAAGAAGGGCTGTCGGTACTCGAGTACTTCATCTCTACTCACGGTGCTCGTAAAGGTCTTGCGGATACCGCTCTAAAGACGGCGGACGCCGGCTATTTGACGCGCCGTCTGGTTGACGTCGCCCAAGATGTGATCATCAGCGAGGTTGACTGCGGTACTGCAGGCGGAATCGTCGTTGAGGCGACCAAAGAAGGCGAGGAGATTTCAGAACAGCTTTTCGCGAGGATCATTGGTCGCGTAACGGCAGAATCGATTTACAGTCCCGAGACCGGGGAGTTGCTGCTCGAAGAGAACACGCTTATTCGTGAGAATGAAGCTAAAATTATCGCGGGTTCTGGGGCGGCGAAGGTAAAAATTCGCTCAGTTCTAACCTGCGAGACCTTGGTTGGGGTCTGTGCTTACTGCTACGGCATCAATATGACCAATGGTCGATTGGTTGATGCCGGTGAAGCCGTCGGCGTGATTGCAGCTCAGTCCATCGGCGAACCGGGTACGCAGTTGACTCTCCGCACGTTCCACATCGGCGGCGCGGCGTCAATGGTGATGACCGAATCCCAGCAGGTTGCCAAAGCAGACGGCTTGGTTTCCTACGAGAATATCGAATACATCGAACGGGTTGGCGACGATCCTGTTGCGCCAGAGACTACTTATGTGGCGCTAAGACGTAACGGTATCATCAAGCTGACTGACGAAAATGGTCGGCAGATATCGAGTTTTGCTGTACCTTACGGGGCGAACATCCTGGTCGAAAATGGTACCCGAGTTAAAGCCGGCGCAACTCTCTTTACCTGGGATCCCTATTCGGCTTTCATTCTGGCATCGCTGGGTGGGACAGTCCAGTTCCACGATATCAAGAACGGCCTGACGGTACTTGAGTCACAAGACGAGCAGACCGGTCAGCGGATGAATGTAATCATCGAATCGAAAGATCGGCGTCTCAACCCTCACGTCCACATCGTGGATAGGGATGGAAAGTCGTCGGGTCAGTACATTCTGCCGATTGGCGCGCTTTTGATGGTTACTGAAGGTCAGCAGGTGAAGGCTGGCGATCCTTTGGTGAAGATTCCACGCGAATCTTCGAAATCAAAGGACATTACCGGCGGTCTGCCTCGCGTGGCGGAGCTATTTGAGGCACGTCGCCCGAAAGAACCTTCGATTGTGACCGAGATTGACGGACAAGTGAAGTTTGGGCAGCTTCGACGGGGTATCCGTGAAATTACCGTGACGCCCAACGAGGGTGGCGAAGTAAAGCGCTACCAGATTCCGGTCGGGCGCCATCTTCTGGTTCATGATAACGAGCAGGTCAAAGCTGGCGAGCGCTTGACTGAAGGCGCGGTATCTCCTCAGGACATTCTCCAGATTCTCGGTCACCAGAAGGTTCAGGAATACCTGGTTAATGAGATTCAGGAAGTTTACCGTCTGCAGGGTGTACGCATCAATGATAAGCACATTGAGGTGATTGTACGTCAGATGATGCAGAAGGTACGGATCGAAGATCCGGGCGATACTATGCATCTTGAAGGCGACCATTTTGACTTGGCGACTTTGAAGCGCGAGAATAAACTTCTGGCGGGCAAGGTCGTGATTCTGAATTCTGGCGATTCCAAGTTTGAACCTGGGCAGTCTGTCGATAGAAGCAATTTCAGCCGGGAAATCCGGCGCATTAAGAAGATTGAGGGCGTAGAGCCTGAAGTTCGCCCAGCGAAGCCTGCGGTTTACCAGCAGATTCTGCTCGGTATTACCCAAGCGTCTCTTGCCACCGAAAGTTTCATTTCCGCCGCATCATTCCAGGAGACTACCAGAGTACTCACTGATGCAGCGGTTGAGCGGAAGACGGACGCACTTCGAGGCTTGAAGGAAAACGTGATCATGGGTCATCTGATTCCTGCTGGAACCGGCCTGATGCGGTACAAGAATCTGGTGGTTGTCCCGCCCGAAGGCGAGGACGGTGATCCGCGGACTGAAACAGGTGAAGACGATGGTTTGGAAGCGACGGTAATTTCTCAGACCTTCAACGAGGAATCGCAACGAGGGGATATCGACGGGGAAATTCGCCGTAAGGAATTGGCGGCGGAATATGCAGGGGATACTGAGGCGGCGCCCGGGGTTGCGGAAGGCGCGGTCCCTGAATCGACGGTCGAGAGCGAAATCGACTCATAAACGGTTGACAAACTGTGCAATGTGTTATACATTAGTTTGTTTTCCAAGAATGATCAACCAAAGGCTGATGATTCAGTCTTGGTTGGTGTAGGAATTACGAGCGAACGACGAAAGGAATCTGTTGCCGACGATTAACCAGTTGGTGGCTCACGGGCGAACCACTAAGAAAGCCAAGAGCATGGCGCCCGCACTTCAGGAATGTCCTCAGAAGCGCGGCGTTTGTGTCCGTGTCTATACGACAACCCCCAAGAAGCCGAATTCAGCCCTTCGCAAAGTGGCACGTGTGCGTCTCTCGAATGGTATCGAGGTGACAAGCTACATTCCTGGCGAGGGTCACAATTTGCAGGAACACTCGATTGTACTTATCCGCGGCGGTCGCGTCAAGGATTTGCCGGGGGTTCGCTATCATATTATTCGCGGTACGCTCGACTCGTCCGGCGTCGCCAATCGTAAACAAGGGCGCTCGAAGTACGGCGCCAAGCGTAAGAAGTAACGGGGATTCTCTAAACTATGTCAAGGCGTAAACGCGCAGAGAAGCGGGAGATACTCCCCGATCCCAAGTATGGTGACATACTTGTGTCAAAGTTCGTGAATTGCGTTATGAAGCAGGGCAAGAAGTCCACGGCTGAGGGAATCCTCTACGATGCGATTGATATCATCGCCCGACGGACTAAGCTGAATGGTATTGATGTATTCCGCAAAGCGGTTGACAATGCGAGACCTCCGGTCGAAGTTAAGTCGCGTCGCGTCGGCGGTTCTACCTATCAGGTTCCAGTTGAAGTTCGCACATCGCGTCAACAAGCGCTTGCGATCCGCTGGCTACTGAACTACGCACGAGCTCGTCAAGAACATACGATGGCTGCGAACCTCGCTTCCGAGTTGATTGCCGCGGCGAATGGCGAAGGCTCGACCATCAAGAAGCGTGAAGATACGATGAAGATGGCCGAAGCAAACCGGGCTTTCGCTCACTTCAGGTGGTAGTACCTCTACGATAGGCGAGTAGCCTTCGATCGAGGTTGGGATTTTGACAGATTACGATCTGTCCTGCTGAACGGAGAGCAGTATTACATTACGGGTAGGACAGGTTTCCAACTTGTCCACAGAATCAACCGTCGGCTTCCGGCCGACGCGGATCAAAGAGATGGGCGGGGACGGCGAAAGCCGGTTACGGTCTAAGCGGAGACGCTTGATGGCCTCGTTTGAAGCAACGACTGAATAAGCATTGAGCCTATAGGGAGCTTTCTCTTACGGAAGGCAGCTCTTTGGGCTGCTTTCCGTTTTTTTTAGAATCACTGCCGACTAAAATGTTCGGCCGATAACATAAAGCACCACAGTGTCCGAAACGATAAATGCGCCCGCGAATGATGTCCGAAAGAGCGGAAAACCGAAAGCAGCGAACGTTCAGAGTGGCAACGGAAGCAAGATAGCCCTCGATTCGATTCGCAATATCGGGATTATGGCTCACATTGATGCGGGTAAGACAACCACGACTGAGCGCGTCCTCTACTATACCGGACGCACCTATAAGATGGGCGAAGTCCACGATGGCACCGCGGTTATGGACTGGATGGATCAGGAACGCGAGCGCGGTATAACAATCACGTCTGCCGCAACCACCTGCCCGTGGCGCGACCATCAGATTAATATTATCGATACTCCCGGACATGTCGATTTTACTGCTGAGGTTGAGCGTTCACTCCGCGTGCTTGATGGCGCGGTTGCAATATTCTGCGCGGTTGGTGGAGTTGAGCCTCAGTCTGAAACGGTTTGGCGTCAGGCCGATCGTTATAACGTCCCCCGGATAGCTTATATCAATAAGATGGACCGTGCCGGAGCAGACTTCCATCGCGTCTTGAGGATGATGAAGGAGCGTCTCGGATCAACGGCGATTCCGATTCAGATTCCGATCGGGCAAGGGGAGCTTTTCAACGGCATGATTGATCTCGTCCGAATGACTGCCATTACCTTCCGAGAGGATAGTTTCGGTGTTCACTTTGATGAGGGTGCGATTCCTGCGGACATGGCTGAAGATTCACACCGTTGGCGCGAATTGATGCTCGAAGCTGTCAGCGATTTCGATGATACTCTGATGGTTAAGTTTCTCGACAACGAACCTCTCGAAGAGAGCGAAATTGCCGCCGCGATCCGACAGGCGACCATCAGTTGCAAAATTGTACCGGTGCTATGCGGCTCTTCTTTCAGATACAAGGGTGTACAGCGGTTGCTCGACTCAGTAGTTGACTACCTTCCGAGCCCGCTCGAAACTATGAGTGTTTTCGGACATCATCCGCAGACCGAGAAGCAAGAGGAGCGCAAATCGGATCCCAACGGTCCTTTCGCAGCGCTTGCATTCAAGATTGTGACTGATCCCTACATGGGGCGGCTGACCTATTTCCGGGTATATTCCGGAAAGATCAGCAGCGGTGAACAAGTTCTGAATGCCACCAATGGTAAGAAAGAACGCTTCAACCGCATCGTCAGGATGATGGCGAATAAACGTGAAGATATCACCGATGTTTTCGCTGGCGATATAGTAGCTGCGATTGGTTTGAAAGATACTCGAACCGGCGATACACTCTGCGACCCTCGGGCGCCGATTGTACTTGAACGAATGAGTTTTCCGGAACCAGTCATCTCGATCACGGTTGAACCACAGAGCCAAGCTGAACAAGAGAAGCTGGTTGACGCTTTGCTGAAACTCGCTGATGAAGATCCGACGTTTCGGATTCATTACGACGCCGAATCGGGCCAGACTGTGATTTCTGGGATGGGTGAATTGCACCTGGAAGTGCTGGTCGAGCGTATGAAGCGCGAGTTTGGGGTTAAGGTTCATCAGGGCCGTCCGCATGTCGCCTTCCGCGAAACTATCACGAGGTCGGCGCTTGGTGAAGGCAAATATGTTCGTCAAACCGGTGGCCACGGGCAGTATGGTCATGTCAAGCTCTCCGTCGAGCCGGGTGAAGCAGGTACAGGCTATATCTTCGAGAATAAGACCGTTGGCGGGACTATTCCGCGTGAATACATCGAGCCAATCAATCGCGGTGCGAAGGAAGCGCTCGAAAACGGCGTTCTTGCCGGCTTCCCGCTGATTGATATCAAGGTCCTGCTGTTAGATGGTAGCTACCACGAAGTCGATTCCTCCGAACTGGCCTTCAAAATTGCCGGTTCGATGGGCGTCCAAGACGCCATTAAGCGTGCCGGGGTAGTACTGCTCGAACCGATGATGAAATTGGAAGTCGTTACCCCGGACATCTATGTCGGGGAGGTCGTCGGAGATCTCAGCAGCCGCCGCGCTCGAATTATGGGGATTGACGTACGAAACGACGCGCAGGTCGTAGCCTCCGAAGCGCCACTCGCAACAATGTTTGGTTATGCCACCCAGCTTAGGTCGCTGACTCAGGGACGTGCGCTGTTCTCGATGGAGTTCCTCCGCTACGAACAGATGCCGGCAAACGTACAAGCCGAGATTCTCGAAAAAGTCCGCGGGAAATAAGTCCGACTGATAATCGGCATTTCTTGAAAACAAGATAGAAGATCGGGTAAGGAAGATGGCAAAAGAGAAATTTGTGCGGAACAAACCGCACGTGAATGTTGGGACGATTGGTCACGTAGATCACGGCAAGACGACGTTGACGTCGGCGATCACGTTGGTATTGGCGAAGAAGGGCTGGTCGGTCGAGCGTTCGTTTGACTCGATTGACAACGCTCCTGAAGAGCGCGCCCGTGGCGTCACGATCAACACCGCGCACATCGAGTACCAGACTTTAACACGCCATTACGCGCACGTTGACTGCCCTGGCCACGCTGACTACATCAAGAACATGGTCACCGGTGCGGCACAGATGGACGGCGCGATTGTGGTAGTGTCAGCCGACGACGGGCCGATGCCCCAGACCCGTGAGCATATCTTGCTTGCGCGGCAGGTTGGCGTGCCTCACTTGGTTGTGTTCATGAACAAGTGCGATCTGGTTGACGATCCTGAGCTTCTGGATCTGGTCGAACTCGAGATGCGCGACTTGTTGAACAAGTACCAGTTCCCGGGCGACACGACCCCGATCATCCGTGGATCCGGGTTGAACGCGATGAACTTTCCTGGCGATCCGGTGCATGCGAAGTGCATCATTGATCTGATGGCGGCGGTGGATTCGTTTATCCCGACGCCGACACGTGCGGTTGACAAGCCATTTCTGATGCCGGTCGAGGATGTTTTCTCGATCACGGGTCGTGGGACAGTTGCGACCGGGCGCGTCGAGCGCGGTCGGATCCATGTCGGCGACGAGGTTGAGCTGGTCGGTTTTGGTCCCTCGAAGAAGACAGTGGTGACCGGGATCGAGATGTTCCGGAAGCTATTGGAAGAGGGCCAGGCTGGCGACAACTGCGGGTTGCTTCTGCGCGGTATCGACAAGGAGATGGTCGAGCGCGGTCAAGTGATAGCGGCGATGGGCTCGATCCATCCTCACACGAAGTTTGAGGGTGAGGTTTACGTGTTGTCGAAGGAGGAGGGTGGTCGTCATACGCCGTTCTTCAACGGTTACCGTCCTCAGTTTTACTTCCGTACGACGGATGTGACGGGCTCGGTTGATCTTCCCGAAGGTCGCGAGATGGTCATGCCGGGCGACAACGTGTCGATCAAGGTAACTTTGATCGCTCCGATCGCGATGGAAGAGCGTGTTCGTTTCGCAATTCGTGAAGGCGGACGCACCGTCGGCGCAGGAATGGTGACAAAGGTGTTGGAATAGT
>Ga0257141_1000035_pt1 | contig 17651 bp, 25 predicted proteins | sample saktaT_17_FD_193544 | JGI IMG/M metagenome (GOLD analysis project Ga0257141, IMG submission 193544) | Metatranscriptome of saline water microbial communities from Sakinaw Lake, British Columbia, Canada - sak_2011_1_27_36m (Metagenome... | ecosystem: Environmental > Aquatic > Non-marine Saline...
CAAAAAAGATGGTGGAGCGGGAAATCCCTGAAGTGTGGGACTGCCTTGATGAGGTGGTGAAAGAATTTCCGGTGCTGTTAAACCGCGCGCCGACGCTGCACCGGCTGGGCATACAGGCCTTTGAACCGGTGCTGATTGACGGCAAGGCCATTCAGCTGCATCCCCTGGTCTGCGCCGCTTTCAATGCTGATTTTGACGGAGACCAGATGGCCGTGCATGTGCCGGTAACCCTTGAAGCTCAGGTTGAAGCACGGGTGCTGCTCATGGCCACCAACAATATCCTCTCCCCGGCACACGGGAAGCCCATTATCGTTCCCACCCAGGACATGGTGCTGGGAATTTATTATATGACCAGGGATCGGGATAACATGAAAGGCGAAGGCCGGCTTTTCTCCGGCCCTGCAGAAGTCCGCGTTGCCTATGATCAGAATGAGGTCAGTCTGCATGCGGTCATCCGGGTGCGCATGAGCGGCGAACTGGTTGAGACCACCGTCGGCCGGGTGCTGCTGCGGGAAATTATTCCCGAAGAGATTCCGTTCAGCATTATCAACACGGTCATGAACAAGAAGGAGCTGGCAAACCTGGTTGACTACTCGTACCGGATGTGCGGCGATAAAAAGACCGTGATTCTCGCAGACCGCCTCAAGGACCTGGGCTATAAATATGCAACCCAGTCCGGGCTTTCCATTTCCATCCGGGATATGGTCATTCCCGCTAAAAAAGAGCGCATGATTGCAGATACCGATCGCGAGATCAGGGACATTGAAAAGCAGTATACAGAGGGTCTGATTACTGATGGCGAGCGCTATAACAAGGTAATTGATATCTGGGCCCGGGTCACCGAAGATGTGGCGGCTGCCATGCTTCAGGAGCTGCGGGTTGAAGAGATCAAGGGCCGGGATGGAAACAGGAAAAAAAGTAGAGAGCTTCAACCCCATCTACATGATGGCCGACTCCGGCTCCCGCGGCAGCGCCCAGCAGATCCGCCAGCTTGCGGGCATGCGCGGTCTTATGGCCAAGCCGTCCGGTGAAATTATCGAAACACCCATTACGGCTAATTTCCGTGAGGGCCTCACCGTGCTGCAGTACTTTATTTCAACGCACGGAGCGCGCAAGGGCCTCGCCGATACCGCCCTTAAGACCGCAAACTCCGGCTACCTGACCCGCCGCCTGGTGGATGTTGCGCAGGACTGCACCATTTCCGAATATGACTGTAAGACCATTGACGGTATTTATATGACCTCCCTGGTGGAAGGCGGTGAGATCATCGAGCGTATCGGTGATCGCGTTCTGGGACGGGTCAGCCTTGAAGATATCATCGATCCGCAGACCGGAGAGGTGATCGTCCAGCGCGACCAGGAAGTTAATGAAACTGCTGCCGACAAAATTAATGATACCGGTATTGATCGGGTGAAGATTCGCTCAGTGCTTACCTGCCAGTCCAGGCGCGGTGTCTGCGTTAAATGCTATGGTCGTGACCTGGCGCGGGGGAAAATGGTAAACATCGGCGAAGCCATCGGTGTCATTGCCGCCCAGTCCATCGGCGAGCCGGGAACGCAGCTTACCATGCGTACCTTTCACATCGGCGGCACGGCCAGCGGCCGTGTGGCACAGACCACCCTGCAGGCGCTGCATGACGGATCCGTCAGTTTCACCCGGCTCAAACATGTTAAGAACCGCGAGGGTGACCCGGTGGTTATGAACCGTAACGCCCAGATTGCCATACTGGATGAAAACGGGCGGGAGCGTGAAAAATATTCTATTATTTATGGCGCCAAGCTCAAGGTAGAGGATGGGCAGCGGGTTAAGTCAGGAGATCTTATTGCTGAGTGGGATCCATTCTCCACACCGATTTTAACCGAGGTTGCCGGCAAGGCTAAATTCGGCGACCTGATTGAGGGCATGACCGTGCGTGAGCAGGTTGACGAGGTGACCGGTCTTTCTACCAGGGTGGTGGTAGAGACCAAGGATCCGGACAGCAGGCCGCGTATTTCCATTAAAGATGACGCAGGTAAAACTGCCAAGCTGATCTCAGAGTCAGAGCGCTATGCCCGCTATTTCATGCCGGTAGGTGCAAACATCGTGGTCAGTGAAGGCAGCATGATGTATCCCGGGGATGTAATGGCCAAGATCCCCCGGGAGACCACCAAGACCAAAGACATAACCGGAGGGCTGCCGCGCGTTGCCGAGCTGTTCGAAGCCCGCAAACCCAAAGAGGTGACGGTTATCAGCGAAATCGATGGCCTGGTAACCTTCGGCAAGGATGTCAAGGGCAAGCGCAAGGTGATTGTAACGCCGGACGCCGCAGAGACAGGCGGAAAAAAGCTGACCCCCAAAGAGTACCTAATCCCGCGCGGCAAGCATATCAGCGTGCACGAGGGGGACCGGGTCAGGGCCGGGGAACCCATTATGGACGGGCTGGCAAACCCCCATGACATCTTGAGCATCCTCGGGGAAAAAGAGCTGGCCAAATTTCTCGTGGACGAGGTGCAGGAGGTATACCGGCTGCAGGGCGTGAAAATCAACGACAAACACATAGAAGCCATTGTGCGTCAGATGCTCCAGCGCGTGCGGATCCAGGAAGTGGGCGACTCGGATTTTCTGCTCGGCGAGCAGGTGGAGAAATACAGATTTGAAGACGAAAATGAAAAAATCCGCCAGCGCGGCGGGCAGGTAGCGGTTGCAGAGCCGCTGCTGCTGGGTATCACCAAGGCTTCCCTGAGCACCGAGAGCTTTATTTCAGCGGCCTCTTTCCAGGAGACCACCCGGGTGCTGACGCAGGCCGCCATTGAGGGTAAAACTGATTACCTTCGGGGCTTGAAAGAAAATGCCGCAATGGGCCGCTTGATACCTGCCGGCACCGGATATCCGCGTTACCGGCGGATCGGGATTCAGGTGGAGAGCGAAGAGGGCAGTGCTGAAACCGGCCCTGCGTCTACAGAATAGGGCACACAAAGAAAAATTATAGCGAAATATCAAAAAAACAAGAATTATTAATTGACAAATAAGCAATCATTTGTTAGATAATACGTTTTTTATCTAAACGTTTAAAACAGGCCCGTAAGGATCTCTCTATGCCAACCATTAACCAGTTATGTGTGCACGGCCGCGAGCAGGTCAAGAAGAAGACCAAAGCGCCGGCGCTGAAAGAATCACCGCAAAAGCGCGGCGTCTGTGTCCGCGTCTACACCACGACGCCCAAAAAGCCGAATTCAGCGCTGCGCAAAGTAGCACGTGTGCGACTGACCAATGGCATTGAGATCACCACCTACATACCAGGGGTGGGACATAATTTGCAGGAACACTCAGTGGTGCTGGTGAGGGGCGGCCGCGTTAAGGATTTGCCCGGGGTTCGCTATCATATCATCAGAGGAGCTCTTGATTCAACCGGCGTTCAGGACCGGAAGAAAAGCCGCTCCAAATACGGTACCAAAAGGCCCAAGTAGCATTCTTGCGGCGGGATAAATTGATTGTAAGCTTTTGGAGAATATAAATGGCCAGAAGAAGGGGAATACCCAAGCGAGAAACACAGCCCGATCCTAAGTTCCATGACAAGACGGTAAGCCGGTTTGTTAACAAGCTCATGGAGAAGGGCAAAAAGAGCACGGCGCAGCAGATTTTCTACGGCAGCATGGGGCTGATCGAGAAAAGAGCTGAAAAGCCGCCGCTGGAAATTTTCAAGCAGGCGCTGGAGAATGTAAAGCCCGTCGTGGAAACAAAATCACGGCGCGTGGGAGGCTCAAACTACCAGGTTCCCATCGAGGTCAGGCCGGAGCGCCGCGGTAGCCTCGCGATGAACTGGCTGATAAGCTTTGCCCGCGAGCGCAGCGAAAAATCGATGCAGGAGAAGCTGGCTGGTGAGCTGATCGACGCAGCCAACAACCGCGGAAATGCAGTAAAGAAAAAGGAAGATACTCATCGGATGGCAGCAGCAAACAAGGCGTTTGCCCACTATAAGTGGTAGCTCGACCCAGAGCATCTTACCCCGATAGCTTCGCGTTGGGAGGGTAACCTCCTTTTTCTTATAGTACCGCATCAACCCTTCACTACACAGTGCATAGATTACAGACAGGTTCTCTACAGCGGCAGAGATGATGGTTGAGAGCAGAGGAAGTGTGTGAGTCGGATAACGCCCTTAGAAAAGACCCGAAATATAGGAATCATGGCCCATATTGACGCCGGTAAAACAACCACCACCGAGCGGATACTGTACTATACCGGCGTGTCATATAAGCTGGGCGAGGTGCATGACGGCACAGCGGTCATGGACTGGATGGAGCAGGAGCAGGAGCGGGGCATTACCATAACCTCTGCGGCAACCACCTGTTTTTGGAATGATCACCGCATCAATGTTATTGACACGCCCGGCCATGTGGATTTTACCATCGAGGTGGAGCGGTCTCTGCGGGTTCTTGACGGAGCCATAGCAGTTTTCTGCGCGGTTGCCGGTGTTGAGCCTCAGTCTGAGACCGTCTGGCGGCAGGCCGATCGCTACGGCGTGCCGCGCATCGCGTTTATTAATAAAATGGACCGGACCGGGGCTGATTTTTTCAGGGTGGTGGAAATGATTGAAAACCGGCTGGCTGTGAAACCGCTGGTGCTGCAGCTCCCCCTGGGAAAAGAGGAGCAGTTCCGCGGGGTCATAGACTTGATCGAGATGGAAGCAGTGGTGTTTGACGAGGACGACCTGGGAAGCTCCTTTCACACGGAAGCAATCCCCGCGGAATTTATGGAGGCGGCACGGGAGTACCGGGATAAGATAGTGGAGTTTGCCGCTGATGTGGATGAGCGGCTGATGGAAAAATACCTTGAGGGCGCGCCCGTGTCCACGGAGGAGTTGTATGCGGCGCTGCGAAAGGCTACGGTCACCTTTCAGGCGGTGCCGGTGCTGTGCGGTTCAGCGTTTAAAAACAAGGGTGTTCAGCCGCTGCTTGACGCGGTGATAAATTTTCTGCCGTCACCCCTTGATGTGCTGCCGGTAAAGGGCCTGCTGCCGTCAGGTGAGGAAGGCTATCGCAATGCTGATGACCGGGAGCCGTTTTCCGCCCTGTGCTTTAAGATCATGACCGATCCCTTTGTCGGCCATCTCACCTTCTGCCGGGTATATTCAGGATCGCTGAAAAGGGGCGACTACGTATTTAATGCAGCCAAAGAGAAGCGGGAGCGGGTTTCCCATATTCTTAAAATGCATGCCAACAAGCGTGAAGAGGTTGACGAAACGCTTACCGGCGATATCGTGGCGCTCACCATAAAGAACACCCAGACCGGGGACACGCTGTGCGATCAGAACCACCCGATAGTACTGGAGAAAATGGAATTCCCCGCGACCGTTATATCAATTGCCGTTGAAACAAAAAGCCAGGCTGACCAGGGAAAGCTCATTGAAGCATTGCAGAAGATTGCCCTTGAAGACCCGTCATTTAGGGTGCACACCGATTCCGAAACCGGGCAGACGATCATTTCCGGCATGGGGGAGCTGCACTTGGAGATCATTGTGGATCGCCTGCTGCGGGAATTTAAGGTGGCAGCACAGGTAGGGAAAACCCAGGTAGCCTATAGATCTACGGTAACCAAAGCCACCAGCGGAGAGGGCAAATTTGTCCGGCAGTCAGGGGGCCGGGGTCAATACGGCCATGTGCTGCTTGAGCTTGAGCCGCTGGGGCGGGGTGCCGGCGTGGAGTTTGTGGATAAGACCGTCGGGGGAAGCATTCCCCGGGAATATTTGTCGGCGATCGAAAAGGGAATCTATGAAGCGGCAGAAACCGGCATCTGGGGGGGCATTCCGCTCATCGACCTGCGGGTGAAGGTGGTGGACGGCTCCTATCATGAAGTTGATTCCTCAGAGCGGGCTTTTAAAATTGCTGCTTCAATGGGCTTTAAGGATGCCGTGCAGCGGGCCAAGCCGGTGGTGCTGGAGCCGATCATGAAAACAGAAATCGTCGTGCCCGAGGAGTACATGGGCGATGTCCTGGGCGATATATCCTCGCGCCGGGGAAAAATTATCGGCATGGAAAACCGCAAGAGCATCGTGGTGATAGAAGCACATGTGCCGCTGGCCGAGATGTTCGGCTATGCCACTGATATTCGCTCGATGACCCAGGGAAGGGCCACCTATACCATGCAGTTTCTGCACTATGAGCCTCTATCTGCTGGCCTGGCTCAGGAAATCATGGCGAAAGATGCCAAAAATCAGCTGCAGGGTGTTGGAGAGTAACAGTTCGGTTGCATATAATTAAAGGAGGCAGCGATGGCGAAGAAGAAATTTGAGCGGACGAAGCCGCATGTCAATGTAGGGACGATCGGGCACGTGGATCACGGGAAGACGACATTGACGAGTGCAATCACGAAGGTGCTGAGCTTGAAGGGACTGGCGCAGGTAATGGACTACGATCAGATAGACAAGGCGCCGGAGGAGAAGGAGCGGGGGCTGACGATCGCGATAGCACACGTAGAATATGAGAGTGACAAGCGGCACTACGCGCACATCGATTGTCCTGGGCATGCGGACTATATCAAGAACATGATCACGGGAGCGGCGCAGATGGACGGGGCGATCCTGGTGGTGAGCGCGGCGGACGGGCCGATGCCGCAGACGCGGGAGCACATATTGCTGGCGCGGCAGGTGCGGGTGCCGTCAATCGTGGTATTTTTAAACAAGGCGGACATGGTGGATGATCCGGAGCTGATCGAGCTGGTGGAGCTTGAGATCCGGGAGCTGCTGAGCAAGTATGAGTTTCCCGGGGATGATATACCGATCGTAAAGGGCAGTGCTTTGAAGGCCATGGAGGGGAGCAGTAAAGACATCAATGCGCCGGAGTACAAGTGCATCCTGGATTTGATAGCAGCGGTGGACTCCTACATACCGGAGCCGGTGCGGGACGTAGACAAGCCGTTTTTGATGCCGGTGGAGGACGTATTCAGCATATCGGGGCGCGGGACGGTGGTAACGGGACGCGTAGAGCGGGGGCAGGTGAAGGTAGGGGAGGAAGTGGAGATCGTGGGGATCCGGCCGACGGTGAAGACGGTGTGCACGGGGGTGGAGATGTTCCGGAAGATACTGGATTCAGGGCAGGCGGGAGACAACATCGGGGTGCTGCTGCGGGGGACGAAGCGGGATGACGTGGAGCGGGGGCAGGTCCTGGCAAAGCCGGGGAGCATAACGCCGCACACGAAGTTCAAGAGCGAGGTATACATATTGGCGAAGGAAGAAGGGGGACGGCACACGCCGTTTTTCAACGGATACCGGCCGCAGTTTTATTTTCGGACGACGGATGTAACGGGGGTGGTGACGCTGCCGGAGGGAGTGGAGATGGTGATGCCGGGGGACAATGTAAGCATGGCCATAGAGTTGATCATGCCGATCGCGATGGAGAAGGAACTGCGGTTTGCGATCCGGGAAGGCGGGCGGACGGTAGGCGCCGGCGTGATCAGTGATATTATCGAGTGAACGAGGCACGGAAATGAAAAAGGCTGAGGAAATGACAGAAACACAAAAAATCCGTATTCGCCTCAAGGCCTACGACCACCGGCTGCTGGACCAGTCAGCGGCAGAGATCGTGGATACGGCAAAACGGACCGGAGCAAAAGTGGTTGGGCCGATACCGCTGCCAACCATCATCAATAAGTACTGTGTGCTGCGCTCGCCCCATGTGGATAAAAAGTCCCGCGAGCAGTTTGAGATGAGAACCCATAAGCGACTCATGGATATACTTGAGCCCACCCAGCAGACCATTGATGCCCTGATGAAACTGGATCTTTCAGCAGGCGTGGATGTGGAAATAAAGCTCTAACGCGTGCTGGCATGCTACCAGACCATTGATGGAGAAGAACACGTGGTACTTGGATTAATAGGAAAAAAAATAGGCATAACACAAATATTTTCCCGGGACGGGCAAATGGTTCCGGTTACGGTCATCCAGGCCGGACCCTGCTGCGTGGTGCAGAAGAAAACCCCGGAGAAAGACGGCTACAGCGCCCTGCAGATCGGATTCGGCGATAAAAAGCCCAAGAAAGTCGCGAAACCCGTCCAGGGCCATTGCAAGGCAGCGGGCGGCAGATCCTTTGCCGTGCTGCAGGAACTGCGCATTGATAACACGGATGCCTATCAGGTCGGCCAGGACATAACCCTGTCACTATTCAAGGTCGGGGATAAGGTGAAAGTCTCCGGCATCAGCAAGGGCAAGGGGTTTGCCGGCGTAATGAAAAGGTGGAACTTTAAGGGCGGCCAAGCTACCCACGGGTCAATGTTTCACCGGGCGCCGGGCTCCATAGGGGCCAGTGCCGATCCGTCACGGGTGCTCAAGGGGATGCGGGGGCCCGGGCACATGGGAGCGCAGAAGGTCACCATGAAAAATCTTGAAATCATAGAGATACGGGAAAAGGATAATCTGCTCCTGCTTAAAGGCTCAGTACCGGGAGCACGCAACAGCCTGGTAACGCTCTATCAGCAGAAGACAGCCTGACCGGGCGGGGCCTGGTGAGACCAGCGTCGTGCGGTCAACGATAACGTAAAGCGGGTGAGAAATGACAGCAGTAGATGTGTTTGATACCAGCCGGAATAAAATATCACAGATCGATGTAAACGATACGGTGTTTAAGGCACCGGCCAGGAAGCAGCTGTTCTACGATGTGGTGCTTGCGCAGCTGGCCAAGAGAAGAAGCGGCACGGCAGCAGTCAAAAACAGAACCGCGGTGAGCGGTGGCGGTAAAAAGCCCTGGAAGCAGAAGGGTACCGGCCGCGCGCGCTCAGGCTCTTCGCGTTCGCCGCTGTGGCGCGGCGGTGGCATTGTGTTTGGACCCACGCCACGCTCCTATGATGTTGCCGTACCCAAAAAAGTTCGCAAGCTGGCGCTCTGCTCAGCCCTGAGCATGAAGCTGAAAGAAGATAAAATGCTCATCATTGACAAGCTGGAGTTCCCGGAAATTAAAACCAAGGCAGTGGTTTCGATCCTGAAGCAGCTGGGGCTCAGCAGCGTGCTCATCATTGAGCAGGAAAACCTGAATCTGGAGCTGAGCGCGCGGAATGTGCCGCATGTTAAAGTGCTGCGACCGGAAGGTCTTAACGTCTATGATGTGCTGAAGTATGAACACATCGTTATTACGCAACCCTGCGTGGAGAAACTTCAGGGGAGGCTTGCTGTATGAAAGAGCTGCATCAGATTATCCGCCGCCCGCTGTTAACGGAAAAAAGCACTGCCCAGAGGGAAAGCGCACATCAGGTAAGCTTTGAGGTTGACCGAAGGGCAAATAAAGTTGAAATCCGCACGGCCGTTGAGAAGCTGTTTAAGGTAAAAGTATTGGGCGTCAATACCATTAACCTGGAAGGAAAGCACAAGCGCCAGGGGCGCACCATCGGCAAGAAGTCTGACTGGAAAAAAGCGATCGTGACCCTGAAGGAAGGGGAATCGATCGACTTCTTTGAGGGAGTGTAACCAAAAGCAGCGCAGCCCTTGCAATCTGCATGCTGCATATTCTGGCAAACGGAGCATAGCTATGGCGGTCAAGTCTTTTAAACCAACATCACCGGGAAGGCGTTTTCAGACGGTATCCAGCTTCGAAGAGATTACCACTGATAAACCGGAAAAAAGCCTTCTGCTGCCCCTGAAAAGGTCCGGTGGGAGAAATTGTTACGGCAGAGTAACCGCCCGCCACATCGGCGGCGGCCACAAAAAGATGTTCCGGATTATTGACCTGAAGCGGGATAAGCGGGATATCCCGGCAACCGTGGCCACCATTGAATATGACCCGAACCGGACCAGCCGGATTGCCCTGCTGCACTATAAAGACGGGGAAAAAAGGTATATTCTGGCGCCCAAGGATATTGTGGTAGGCGATGTGATTATGGCCGGGGAAGAGGCCGAGTTCCGGCTGGGCAACGCGCTTCCCATAAGGAGGATCCCCATTGGTACCCTCATTCACAATGTGGAACTGAAGCAGGGAAAAGGCGGACAGATTGTGCGCAGCGCCGGCTCTTTTGCTCAAATCATGGCTAAAGAAGGCAGCTATGCGCATCTAAGGCTGCCCTCAGGTGAAGTGCGGCTGGTGCATCAGGAGTGTTATGCAACCATCGGTCAGGTGGGAAACCTCGAGCATGAAAATATTTCCATCGGGAAAGCAGGCCGCAACCGCTGGCTGGGCAAGAAGCCGCGGGTGCGCGGGGTTGCCATGAACCCGGTTGATCATCCCATGGGAGGCGGTGAAGGCCGCTCCTCGGGCGGTCGACATCCGTGTACGCCGTGGGGGGTTCCAACCAAAGGATATAAGACCCGCAAGAACAAACGCACTGACCAGTATGTTATAAAGAAAAAGGGCAAATAGTTCGGACTGAACACGGAGACGTAAATAATGCCACGCTCATTAAAAAAAGGGCCTTTCATCGACGAAAGTGTGTCGCGAAAGGTACAGAAGGCCATCGAGACAAACGACAAAAGGGTAATCAAGACCTGGTCGCGCCGTTCAACCATCATCCCTGATATGGTCGGGATGACATTTGCCGTGCACAACGGGAAAAAGTTTATCCCGGTGTTTGTGACGGAGAACATGGTCGGGCATAAGCTGGGGGAATTTTCTCCGACCAGAGTCTTCCATGGCCACTCCGGAGACCGCAAGGCGCAAAAAAAGGAAAAATCGGCATAACCGCGTGCCTACAGAGGGAAGCAGACCCATATGGAAGTGAATGCTATAGCTAAATACATCCGCGTTTCACCGCAAAAAGCGCGGCTGGTTGCCAACCTGATAAAAGGCAAAAAGGTGAGCGATGCCCTGAGCGTTCTGGATTTTACGTCCAAGGCCTCATGCCCGTATATTTCCAAGCTCATTCATTCTGCAGTGGCCAGCGCGGAAAAGCGGGAGGGGATCGACATTGACACGCTGTTCGTGAAGAACATCTATGTGAATGCAGGGCCCATGCTGAAGCGCTTCCGACCTGCGTCAATGGGCAGAGGCGTGCGCATCCGCAAACGCACCAGCCATATAACCGTCATTCTTGATGAAGCATAAATAAACAGGAGGTACAGCAGTGGGTCAAAAAACTCATCCCACAGGATTTCGGCTGGGAATAATAAAAACCTGGAGTTCCCGGTGGTATGCAGGAAAAGATTTCAGCAGGTATCTGCACGAAGATCTGCGCATACGAAAGTACATCAAGGGAAAACTCTATCACGCGGGTATTGCTCGCATTGAAATAGAACGGGCGGCCAATAAGAGCAGGATCAATATTTTTACCGCACGGCCGGGCATCATCATCGGCAAAAAGGGCTCGGAAATAGAGAAGCTGAAGGGGGAGCTGCAGCGGATGACGGACAAGGAAGTGTATATCAATATTACTGAAGTCCAGCGGCCGGAAACCGACTCGCAGCTGATTGCCGAAAACGTCTGCCTGCAGCTGGAGCGCCGCGTTGCGTTCCGGCGCGCCATGAAGAAGGCGGTTACCTCAACAATGAAGTGCGGAGCTCAGGGGATCAAGATAAACTGCGCCGGCCGTCTGGGCGGCGCTGAAATGGCACGGACCGAGTGGTACCGTGAAGGCCGGGTACCGCTGCACACCCTGCGGGCGGATATTGATTACGGTTTTGCCGAAGCCAAAACCACCTATGGCATTATCGGTGTCAAGGTCTGGGTTTTCCACGGAGAAACAGTAACCAGAGGAAAGGCTTCACATGTTAGCGCCTAAGAAGATCAAGTACCGGAAACGGCAGAAGGGGAGAACCAAGGGTGCGGCCTACCGCGGCAGCGACTTGAGCTTTGGTGATTATGGGCTGAAAGCTCTGGCATGCGGGTGGCTGACGTCCCGCCAGATAGAGGCGGGCAGAGTGGCGCTCATGCGTCACATTAAACGCGGCGGAAAGCTGTGGATCAGGATTTTTCCGGATAAGCCGGTCACCAAAAAGCCTGCTGAAACCAGAATGGGAAAAGGCAAAGGTGCGCCGGAGGACTGGGTTGCGGTCATCAAGCCGGGCCGGATACTGTACGAGATGGAAGGGGTCCCGGAAACGATAGCGCGCGAAGCTTTTCGCCTGGCATCACACAAGCTGCCGCTTGAAACGAAATTCATTACCCGGGAGGCGCTGTGAAAGCAAAAGATTTGCGCGAGCTGAATGTTGATGAGCTCAGACAGAAGGAAAAGGATTTTGCCGGTGAACTGTTTAACTTGAAGTTTCAGCTGGCAACCAATCAGCTCTCCAATACCATGAAGGTAGTCCAGGTAAAACGGGACATTGCCCGCGTTAAAACAATGATCCGTGAAAAAGAACTTCACCGGCAGTAAGGGGTTAAAAGGAAACGGTATATGAGAGGACTCAGTAAAAAACGCACCGGAGTGGTCGTGAGCAATAAAATGGACAAAACGGTTGTGGTCGCCACTTTCCGTATCACCAAGCACGCCCTGTATAAAAAGTATATTAAAAAGCGGGTTCGCTATAAAGTCCACGATCAGGGCAATACCTGCCAGATCGGCGATACCGTTTTAATCAAGGAGTGCCGTCCGCTCAGTAAAGATAAGCGGTGGAAGGTTGTCGAAATTGTCAAACGAGCAGTGTAGGGTGTCAGAAACACCGGAAACCCGTATTCCTATGGAGATGCAGAGATGATCCAGATGCAGACAACACTGGTTGCAGCTGATAACTCTGGAGCAAAAAAGCTGCAGTGTATAAAGGTACTGGGAGGCTCCCGGCGGCGCTATGCCACCCTGGGGGACGTGATTGTGGTGGCCATAAAAGAATCCATTCCCAATGCGAAAGTTAAAAAGGGAGAGGTGATGAAAGCGGTTATCGTGCGTACCGCCAAAGAGGTGCGCAGGCCGGATGGCTCCTATATCAGGTTTGATGACAACTCCGCAGTGCTGATTAATAACGCGAATGAGCCGATCGGCACCAGAATTTTCGGCCCGGTTGCCCGGGAGTTGCGGGCTAAAAACTTCATGAAAATAATATCGCTGGCTCCGGAAGTGCTGTAGGAGCCGGCACCGTCCGTGTGCAGGAGAATGAGCATGGAGCGCACCAAGTTTCATGTTAGAAAAGGTGATACGGTTAAGGTATCAGCCGGAAAAGAGAAAGGCAAGACGGGAAAAATCCTTAAGGTTAATTATAAAAAGGATACCGTCATTGTCGAAAAAATAAATTTCATCAAGCGGCATTCGCGGCCGGGAGGAAAGACCCGGCAGGGCGGCATTATCGAGCGGGAGGGCCCGCTCAATGTATCCAATGTCAATATTGTGTGCCCCCGCTGCAATGATGCAGTGCGTATCAAGAAAATCGCGCTGGAAGACAGAAAGACCGCGCGGGCATGCACTGCCTGTGGTGAGATCTTAGATCGATAAGAGAGGTGTAGATGGCTCGGCTTAAGACAGTCTATAAGGACAAAGTTGTTCCGGCCCTCATGAAGGAGTTCAGCTATAAGAATGTCATGCAGGCTCCCAGGCTGGACAAGATTGTAATAAACATGGGGCTCGGAGAGGCGATTCAGAATGCAAAGATTTTAGACTCAGCTCAGGCTGAGCTGACGGCCATTGCCGGGCAGAAGCCGGTTGTTACCAAGGCAAAAAAATCGATTGCGAATTTCAAGCTCCGGGCCGGTATGCCCATCGGCTGCAAGGTAACCCTGCGCCGCGACCGGATGTATGAGTTCTTTGACCGCCTGGTGAACATTGCGCTGCCCCGGATCCGGGATTTTCGCGGCGTATCCGGCAAATCCTTTGACGGCAGAGGAACCTATGCGCTGGGTATCCGCGAGCAGATTATTTTCCCCGAGATTGACTATGATAAAATCGATAAAATCAGGGGCATGAATATTGTGATTTCGACAACAGCAAAAACTGATGAAGAGGGTAAAGCCCTCCTGAAGATGATGGGAATGCCATTCAGGGATTAGTCTATTTCAGCAAGGAGAAGCCTCGTGGCCAAGAAATCATTAATTGCCAAGGCAAAACGGCCTAATAAATTTAAAGTACGAAACTACCTGCGTTGTCCGCGGTGCGGCCGTCCCCGGGCATATATAAGAAAATTTGACATGTGCAGGATCTGCTTCCGGGACTTAGCCCTCAAGGGAGAAATACCCGGGGTCATAAAATCAAGCTGGTAACAGGACATTTTAGGATAAGGGGAAAGCAACCATGATGACCGATCCAATTGCCGACATGCTTACGCGGATCAGAAATGCCTATAAAGCACGCTTTGAAAAGGTGGATATGCCGGCTTCCAAAATGAAGGCAAGCATCCTCCAGGCGCTCAAGAATGAAGGCTATATTAAAAATTACAAGGTGTTGACCGAGGGACATAAATCAATGCTGCAGGTTTATTTGAAATATGATGCACGTAAACAGCCTGCCGTGTCAGATTTGCGCCGCCTGTCAAAACCGGGCCGGCGCATCTATGTCGCTAAAGATGAAATTCCCCCGATAAAGAGCGGGCTGGGACTGGCTATCCTGTCAACCTCAAAGGGAATTGTAACTGACAAGCAAGCACGCAAAGAAGGTGTCGGGGGCGAGCTTATCTGCTCCTGCTGTTAGAGGAAATAACCATGAGTCGAGTTGGAAAACTGCCTATTGTTGTGCCCCAGGGGGTCCGTATAAATCTCCAGGGGGCAGATCTTCAGGTTGAAGGCCCCAAAGGCAAACTGCAGCATACCATACCTGAAGGACTGAAGATAAACGTTGCAGACAATACCATGACCGTAACGCGATTGTCTGAACAGAATAAAATTCGCGCCCTGCACGGACTTACCCGTACGCTCGTTGCCAATATGGTGGCAGGGGTCACCCAGGGATTTAAAAAAGAGCTGGAAATTGTCGGCGTCGGCTATCGCGCCGACATGAGCACCAATGTGCTCAACTTAACGCTGGGATATTCCCACCCGATCAATTTCCCCCTGCCCGAAGGCATCAAGGGAAGGGTTGACAAGCAGGTCATTACCATCGAGGGAATTGACAAGGGGCTGGTGGGGCAGATCGCGGCCAAAATTAAAAGCCTGAGGAAGCCTGACATCTACAAGGGAAAGGGCATCCGCTATCTTGGCGAAGTGATAAAAACCAAGGTCGGCAAAAGCGGGGCAAAATAATACATTACATAAACGCTCTCCAGAGGGTAGGTGAAGATTCGTGAGTGCACAGGAAGAAAAAAACAGAAAACACCTGAGAAGGAAAAAAAGGATTCGCAAGAACATTGCCGGGACTGCTGAACGGCCCCGGCTGACGATCTACCGGAGCCTTCATCATATCTACGCGCAGTTAGTTGATGATGCGCAGGGAACAACGGTTCTGGGGGTGTCTACCCGGAGCAAAGAGCTGCAGGGAAAACTAAAGACAGCAGATACCATTGCCGCGGCACGGCAGGTCGGAACACTGGTCGGGGAGAAAGCGCTGGCGCTGAAGGTGGAGCGCGTGGTGTTTGATCGCAACGGCTATCTGTATCATGGCCGCATCAAGGCCCTGGCTGATGCTGCACGAGAAAAAGGTTTAAAATTTTAAGGAGGTCATGGTTTGGCATTTGAAAGCGCAGACGAACTTAATTTTATTGACAAAATTGTTCACATAAGCCGTGTGGCAAAAGTAGTAAAGGGCGGACGGCGCTTCAGCTTCAGCGCGCTGGTGGTGGTGGGCGACGGGAAGGGCCGCGTGGGCTCAGGCCTGGGCAAGGCCAAGGAAGTCCCGGAGGCTATCAGAAAAGCAATTGAGCATGCGCGCAAAGACCTCATAACCGTACCCATTATGAACGGCACCATTCCCCATGAGACAATCGGCCGCTATGGCGCCGGCAAGGTATTCATGAAGCCTGCTGCTGAAGGAACCGGCGTTATTGCCGGCGGAGCGGTCCGGGCCATTATGGAAGTGGCGGGGGTGAAAAATATTCTCACCAAATGTATCAGATCACGCAACCCCCATAACGTGATTAAAGCAACGCTGGAGGGACTGGGCAGGCTTACGGCACGCGCCTGACCAGCGAAATAACAGCAAACCCTATTGGTAAGAGAACAGGCAATGGCAGCTAAACTGAAAGTAACACTGGTACGAAGTAAAATCGGCAGGCCGGAAAAGCAGAGACGCGTTCTGCAGAGCCTGGGACTGCATAAACTGCACACGACTAAAATATTTTATAATACTCCCCAGATTCGGGGGATGATTGTCAAGGTACACCATCTCCTGAAGGTGGAGGAGGCTGTCTAACGCATGAGGAAACCGGTGATGGATTTAAGTACGCTTAGTCCCCCACGGGGGTCGCGCAAGAACAGAAAGCGGGTCGGCCGCGGCGAGGGATCAGGCCATGGCGGGACGTCCTGCAAGGGGCATAAAGGTCAGAAAGCCCGCTCCGGAGGAACGACCGCCGTCGGCTTTGAAGGCGGCCAGATGCCCCTCAAGCGGCGGTTGCCCAAACGGGGATTTACCAACATATTCAAAAAACAGTATGCACTGCTTGACGTGAAGCAGCTCTGCGCCTTTGAAGCACAAAGCACTGTTGACCCTGCTGCGCTGCTCAAGGCCGGGCTGATTAAAAAGCTGTATGACGGCATAAAAGTTCTGGGGGATGGCGAGATAGATCGTCCCCTGGTGGTTAAAGTACACAAATGCAGCCGGTCTGCCCATACTAAGATTACGGCAGCAGGCGGACGGGTTGAGGAGATCTAAGTGATCGGCGGTTTTCAGAACATACCCAAGATTCCCGAACTGCGCAAGCGCATTATCATTAGCTTTCTGCTGCTCGCCGTGTACCGGATCGGCGTGCATATTCCCACGCCGGGTATTGACGGCAATGCCCTGGCGGCGTTTTTTGCCCGCGCCAGGGGCACCCTGTTTGGATTTATGGACATGTTTTCCGGCGGCGCCCTTGAACACATGTCGGTGTTTGCCTTGGGAATCATGCCCTATATCAGCGCTTCAATTATTCTGCAGCTGCTCACCATGGTCATCCCCTATCTGGAAAAGCTGCAAAAGGAGGGGGAAGCGGGCAGAAAAAAGATTACCCAGTACACCCGTTACGGCACCGTCATCCTGAGCATCATTCAGGGGTTTGGCATCAGCGTGGGCCTGGAGAAAATGGCCGGGCCCGCAGGAGAGCCGGTGGTGCTGGTGGCAGGATGGGGGTTCCGCCTGATGACCATTATCACCCTCACCTCCGGCACCGCGTTTATTATGTGGCTCGGAGAGCAGATAACGGAACGGGGCATTGGTAACGGCATTTCGCTCATCATTTTTGCCGGTATTGTTGCCCGGATGCCCTCAGCCATCATTAATACCATACGGCTCATGCAGACCGGCGAGATGGGCCCGCTGCTCATTCTGCTGGTTCTTGCCGTTATGATCGTGGTTGTGGGAGGCATTATTTACATGGAGCGGGCGCAGCGAAAAATACCGGTCCAGTATGCCAAGCGCGTGATCGGCAGAAAGATCTACGGCGGCCAGAGCACCCACCTGCCGCTGAAGATCAACACCGCGGGCGTTATACCGCCTATTTTTGCGTCGTCTATTCTCATGTTCCCGCTCACCATTGCCCAATTCCTGCCCAAGGAAGTGCTGGAAAAATACCCCTGGGCCGACGCCATTATTAACAGCCTCAATAGCGGGCAGCTGGTATATAATCTTCTGTATGTGACCTTCATCATCTTCTTCTGCTACTTCTACACGGCGGTGGTCTTTAACCCCATGGACGTGGCGGACAACATGA
>Ga0257141_1000036_pt1 | contig 17582 bp, 26 predicted proteins | sample saktaT_17_FD_193544 | JGI IMG/M metagenome (GOLD analysis project Ga0257141, IMG submission 193544) | Metatranscriptome of saline water microbial communities from Sakinaw Lake, British Columbia, Canada - sak_2011_1_27_36m (Metagenome... | ecosystem: Environmental > Aquatic > Non-marine Saline...
AAATTAAACAAGATTAACCAAAAAACCAAGAATCAAAAAGAGGATTTCTTTCACAAACTATCTTTGAAGATAGCAACTAGCAATTATGGCAGAATCTCCATCGAAGATCTGAATATCAAGGACATGAAAGAGAGCGATAGCTCGAATTTAAATCGCTCGATTTCCGATGTCTCGTGGGGTTCGTTGATAACCAAAATAAAATACAAAGCAGAAATGCATAACGTAATTGTCAGAGAAATTAATCCAGCATACTCAAGTCAACGATGTCATGAATGTGGTCACATCAGTCCAAACAATCGTCAGTCGCAAAGCGACTTCCATTGTGAAAACTGTCACCACACGACAAATGCTGACTTGAATGCATCTTTAAATATCTTGAATTACGATAAATGGGCTGCTGCTCAGCAAGCCTTGATTTCCAAATAGAAATCTAAATCTTCGAGTGTCGTTCAACAGCTCTTAGAAGCCCAGTCCCTTTAGGGTGTGGGTAATTGACAATGAACATACGAATGTTCTTTCAAAATACCAAATGTTTTTGCATCCGCAACAAGAAATTCACTACACTTAGAATAGGAAACAGGATTAAAAATATTTTTTCTAATTTTACCATTCAAAACATACTCAACTTTGAACAGTTTTAAAGGAACGGTAAAATCCATATTTAAATCTGCGGCTTTATCAAGGTAATAATTGTTATTGTTTGTAACTGTCGATTCGTTCATTTTATACAAATGCAAATAAAAATTATGAATTCCAAAAACTGCGATAAACTTTCTAAAATGCGGGGAATAACAATCAACTTCATCCAATCGTCTTGCCGTAATCAGATATTTCTCACCTTTATATTCCAATGCATAATTATTTTTAGTGAAGTCCGCTTGTCCTGATTCATCGGACAGATAACTTGAAATCGTACTATTATAAAAAACTTGTTCTTTAATGTCATAACTATCATATTGTAATGAAAATGACCAAATCAACGGTGTTTCTCCCACTTCAGTATATTCCAACTTAACGGTGTTTTTAGTAGACAGAATGTCATCTATAGAGAAAAGAGCCCTAATTGTGCTAGATAAAACTAATGAGCCGTTGTCATTTTGAAATGCATCAATGTCAAAAACATCTTTAAAAATATAATCTTCGATATTTACCAACACTTTATTGGAGTAATAAAAATCTTTAGCAAATATAAATTTTACATGATTTTCCACACTCAAATCATTTTCAGTTACGGATTTAATTTTCAAATATTCTGTTTTACTGCCTTTATTAAAATCCATATATGAAAACTTTTTAACAACTATCGTGTCATCATCCCTAATCGAATCAATTTTCAAAACCAAATGCTTCTTTTTAATAGAACCTTTACCAGATGCGCTAACGTAATATTGACATACTAATCCAAAATAAATGTAATACGATTCATCATTTATATTTCTTAGAACATATCCAGAAAAACTGTCACTTAAAGACACTAACTCATTATTAGCAATCGGAATTTTATTCAAAATATCAACTACATCATCATAAATATGAACTCTATAAATACCCGTTTTGATATATTCAAAAATGATTGGCGTCGTACAAACACCATTAGTTAATAAATTTCGTGATATTAATTGTTCTTTAAAACTATAGATGTTTTCCGGTGTAAATGTATAACCGGAAACAGGATCCAATAACCCAAAATGCAGCACTTTAAATCCGGAAGATGGATCGTTGTCATATTCAAAATATGTACTTTGGGGATATTTTGAAAAGAATGAAAGTTGTCCGGTTTTATAAGAATGTTTTTTTTCTACGAAATAAAGTTTCTCATAATAATCCATAATAATATCCATGTTGATTCAATTTTAGATATTATCCAATATTTTAAAACTAAATCAAAATTCCTTTTCGCTCCATCACTTCTAGTTGTTCTAGTGGTATTTTTGCGAAGAACTTTTTACCAGAAAACTTAACCAACGTCAATGATTCGGAAATATACAACAACTGAGCACTATAAGGTATTTCAATATCTAAATTGTTCTCAAATAAGGCATCAGAAAATATTTTAAAACCGTCACTTTCATCGATATGTTGCGAAACAAAATACACCGTAGCTTGCATTTCGTCGATTACTTCATTTAACATCATTATGTGAGTAATCTCACCAAAAATGTCATCATAATTTTCATCTAAAAATTTAAATGCGTTAGCCACAGAATCATTTATTATCAATTCTGCAAATTTTTTAATATGTTCGTACTTTTCATCTTGAATACCGGCGATAAACGATTTAGTATTTTCACCATCGAAAAGTTTCAAAACAGTTTCAAACATCTTATTGTATTCTTGCATCTTTTCACGAAACAAATTAAAATGCGTTAATACCGTTCTGGTCTCACCCAAAATTCTTTGCTCTTCAAGCAGTAAGCGGTTTTCTTCTTCAGCTAAAAATTCAAAAAAAGGATTCTCAACTGTCAAGCCTTCTTGCAATCCAGCTAAAATTCGCATATTTTCATCAAGCATTGTTTTTTCCATTTTTAATAAGTTTTTTTAGAACAATCATAAATTTTGGAAGCAGTTCAGTCATTGGTGTACTTTCTTTTCCATTTAGAAATTTATAATCTTTCAGTGCATTTCTTAATGTGCTTTTATTTAAATCCGTTGATTTAATTGGTTTTTCGTAATGTTCTTTACCAAATTGAATTCCTTTATACAACATCGGTGCAAATGATCCACGGACAACCAAATCAACCGAAGCTGCTTGCTGTCTCAAACCTTGGACCGGAATAGATAAACCTCCAGATAAAAACATTTCATCGATACGTTTATGCAATTGTTCTGGTGAAGTTGTTTTATCAAAATCAATATCTAAAATTTTATCAGCAATAACTCTAGCGTGAGATTCCGTCAAATGACTTAACACTGCCGGTGGAATATATTTTGTTATTGCCGGTATAGCAAAATCTAGCAAATTATATCCATAATTCTTATTTTCATTCAATATCGGATTTATAGAAAATAAACCAGAATTAAGTAAAATCTTTTCTTTTTTGGAAAGTTTATCCGTGATTTCTATTAATTGCTTAGCAGTAAATGTTGGGTGTTCCATAATCAAACCCAGCAAATTATTAATTTCGGCTTCATTCAAATCATATTCTTTTATTTTTTCTAGTGCTTCCTCGCACTCAAGTAATTGATTAAGCATAAAAAACCACCCTCTAAATAGTATTATTTTACTATTTATTGGGTGGTTCATTTATTTGAAAAACTTTTATGCTTTCTTAATTAGGAAATATCTGTACTCAGCAACGTCCGTATCTTTTACAATCCTTACCAAGTTTTGTTTTTCCGACAATGCAAATTTAACACCGGAACTACCAACTTTCAAAATAGCTATCAATCGTTCCAAATCAATTTTAAATGGTTCACTTAAAATATCTTCATCAACTGCAAAGGGTAAATCAATGTCAACAACGTCAACATCGTTTGTTAATTTTAATGATAATTCGCCTTTTGTGTTTTTTGTTATGAAAACACTGGCGTTAAAAATAGATAAACTCAATTTTTTAAGAATATCAGAAATAGTTACAGAATCCAATTCAACTTCTAAATCTGGTTTAAAATTGTTTAGATTTTTAGGAGTTGCTGGTAATAAAGATTTTGCAACATTTTTATTTTTAATTGTGGTGTTGTCGATTTTAAATTGTGTTTCAACAGCGATATTCTCATCATTCGACTTGAATTTTACAGAACTTTTTTGTGCAAAATTTTCTAAATTAATGATCTGTTTAATAAAGTCCAATTGTGAAAAACCTTGTACAACCGGCATATCGATTTCTGGTTTCATTTTATAAGTTGCCACAACGATCAAAGCTCTTGTTGCTTCATACGCCACAGTTAATAATTCACCGTTTTCCAAATCTTGTTCGATTTTAACAATCTCAATCATTTTTGAAACGCGGAAGTTTTCGATAATATCATTTAAAAATTCAAAATATTTCATACGATTTGTACCTTTGTTGGTTGATTAAATTAGTTTCTTTAGATTTTACCATTTTTTTCTAAAATTAGTAAAAATATCCATCAGTCTTTTCTCGCTTTCTTCTAACAGAATCAAAGTCTGTTTCAATATCCAAATGGTCATCAACCATTCTTTCAATAGCTAAATCTTTGATGTCTCTATTGCGCTTTTCTTTTTTCAGGATTTGCTTAAAAGCATTATGAATGATTTGTGATAGGTATGAAAATGATGATAAACTCTGACCAGCATCATTTGTTTTTGAAAGATCGAATTTAGTAAAACCTCTGACAGATTGATAAATAGCTTCGGCTTTCATATCATCTAAATATGTGTAATGTCTAAATTGAGTTAAAGTAGCAACTCGTCCAACTGTAAGAACGATAATTTCCACTAAACGATTAGTACAATATGTTTTTGTTTCAGCTACGGAGATAGATTTCTCTTTTTCCAGTAACATTGCTTGTTTTTCTGGCATAGTTGTCAATTTTTCAATTTTCAAATCCCAACTGTCAGATATTTCTTTCAATTTAATAATTTTATTACTTTGCGATTTCCCAAGTTCAATTCTAATTTCCGCTTCTTTAACATAATGTTCCGATTTCGGTCTACCTTTTATTTTGCTTTCTACTTCTACGTTTGTTGTTGTCATTATTATTCCTTTTTTCTTATTATCAGTTAGTCCAAAAGTCGCGGTAATCTAACCCGAACTTAGTAGGATTAACTCTGTTCAATCCAATTGCATAAAAAATGTATGACGCTACTCCAGATCCACGCATTAAATATATTCCTTTTGACTGCTTATCCAAATGTCTTTTTAATAAAAATGCTATTTTAAGTAACAATTCATTATGTTCATGTCTTAAAACAAATTCATATTCGTCCTGAATAAGATTACAGTGATCTGGATTTTTATCTTTTAATGCTTTAATTTCCAAATCCAAATCAACATCACCGTGTAACCGATAATCAAATTCTGTAACATTCTCGTTGAAAACTTTTATGTCAGATGCTCTAGCATAAAGTATGTCACGATCATCATCAGAAATATATTCTGCATAAGAACCAAGTAAACTTGAAACTTTCTCTAAATTAAGCCCAGAATTAATAATGAAATTATTTGAATAAATCAATTTGTTTAATTCTTCGGAATACATCAATCCATCAGCCAACATATTCATACAATTCAACCTCTATAGTTAATAGTTATTTTACATTATTTTATAGCATTTTTATGCGTTATAGTGCTAATTTCACACCAAATTTATTTTATTGCATCATATTAAGAACTACCAAATCCGGATATGTGTTTGAAAAACTGTTTGTTCTACTTTCTGCGATTTCAAAAATTTTCAGTAGCCTATTTTTGTCATAAGAATTCAACATCTTATACTTTTTTATAAATCTTATCGATGCAAATATTTCAGCTTCTATATGAGTTTCAAAAGTTTGTTCTGTCGCTATCCGATAATATTTTTTATATTCTTTATACCCGCCAACTATCAAAAGACGGTTAGCAGTATTTGATTCAACAGAAATAAATTCAACTTGCACAACTTCCAAACTTTCTTCCAAAGTTGAAGGAACATACCAAATCAAATCGCCTTTATTTTTCTTTTCAACATCAATCATAGTAAAATCTCTTTTAAAAAATATCAATCACAGTTCGTTATTCTTGCGACAAAAACCGCAAAACTAAATCCGGGTGTGTCTCTTCAAATCTTGAAAGAGATTCAAAAGTTGTTTCAACGGCAAGTCCAAAAGATTTAACTTCATCATTTTTCAAACTTTTAAAAAATTTAAACAAATCCACAACAGAAAAAACTTCCGCTTCAATACTAGAATTAAATAATCTAGTATTAACGACGACAGATTTTTTTTTAACTAGGTCAACACCAACGCCTTCAAAAACAGAAATCCAACCACCACCGCCGCGATTGCGAACTTTTTCCCCAAATAAAACTCTGCGAGGTACTAAATCCATCGGTTTAACATACCACAATTCGTCCAAATGTGTAACTTTTTCAAAATCAATCATACCTTTTCTCCACCATTTTTTGTTTCACATCATCAAAGAAAAATCAAAAATATTAAGTATCTTATAAATTATGTCGGAATGATTAGATTCCATTTCAGTGAACTTCGTGTCAAATATTTTTTGCAATTCAAAGTAATTAAAACGCACATCATCATTATCCAAAATTTTTAAAATCTCACCAAACCTAATAACTCCATATACTTCAGCTTCAATCTTTTCTTCAAACAGTTGTTTTTTAAAAACAGAACGAGTACGTGATTCTAAAAAAATTAATTCAATATCACCGACAGGTTCTATGGAAACTAAGTTTGTATCTTTAAATTCATCACCGCTGTCGAAATTCACTTTAACTTCAACAACGACAAGAGTTCCTGGTATCGAATACCAAAAAAAATCTCCAGATTTCACTTTATCACAATCGATCATAATAAACCTAAATATTTAAAAATAATTTCAGGCTGACTTTCGGAAATCATTTCATATTTTTTAATAATACAATGAAAAGTTTCACCATTTTCAAATCTAAAGAACGATAGATTGTCAACCATACCATTATCAATCAACTTATGATATAAATCATACAGTTGAACTACAGCGAAAATTTCAGCTTCAATTTTATTATAAAATATATGCTTTGGAGGGAACGAAGTCGCAAAAGTTTTCTCCTTAGAATATACTTGAACATGAACATATTTTTCAGTGCTACTTGTTATTTTTGCGCAACAAACTTCTAGGCTATTCGCCAAAGAAACCCAGCACTCACCATCATTTTCAGCGTAGTCGTAAATCTGCATAAATATCCATTTGCAAAACCTTCAGAACTATTTCCGGATATTTTTCAATATATGTTTCTCTCTTTTTTTCATTATTTTTTATCAATGTATCGGTTAAGCATTCACAATGTTGCATATATTCAAAAAAATTAAGAGTTCCACAAATATCCGCTTCTAATCTAGTTTTGAAAAGTAAGGTTGGCTAAAGCTGTATCACGACATTGGTTACAATCGTCAACTTCAATAAAACCGCACATGTTACCAAAAAGTCCATTAATACGAACAAGCTCACAAGTATTTTCTTTTATCGGTGTCGCTCTCCAAAAATACTCCCCAATCATTTCTTTTTTAAATTGCATAATAAATATCATCTCAGATAAATTTCAAAATTATTTCAGGATATTTTTCAATATATTTAGCATAATCGGTGTAATGCTGCTCAAGATCAAAACACAAATATGCAGAAAAATTTTCACTAAGCATATTTTCTCTTATAACTGCCAAGTATATTCTTGCTTCTATTTCAGAATTAAATAAATTGAATAAATTAGACGATTGTTCTAATGGTCTAGTTATACCAACTTCCAACCCCATGTATGTTTCTTCAGAAACAATATTCGACATCGCAAAGAAATCGCCCGTTGGAGATTCAATAAACCTAGAAAATTCGACCAACCTAATATCTTTATTTGGAATTTTTGGATCAACAAACCACAAATAATCGCCTTTACTAATACCATCGATACTAATCATATTCAGCCATCAAAAATTTTAAAAGTAAATCTGGAGAGACATTTACAAATTCAGCAAATTTATCATTAATAAATGTCATAGTTTCACCATGACAAGCAATATTAGATGCAACTAACCTTTCAAAAGAACGGCGAGTTTTTACCAAAGAAAATATTTCCGCTTCAATCATGTCAGTAAAAAGATAATTATGGTCAACGACACACGATATATCTTCATCACCTGCATGCATTACTGCAACAATATAAGAACATTGCTGGTGAACTATTTCGACTCTAACAGGGGAAATTTTAAAATTTTTACTAAAAGCATACCAATATTCCGTTCCTATTTTAATGTCTTTAAGTAAAACCATTTCATCAAAACTCTGTGTCAAACATCATCATAGTTCTCAGCAATAATTCCGGACAACACTCACAATATTCAAAGATTTTTTCATCAACATTTGTCGCTATTTTGAAACAAGGTATCCCACATTCAATCAATTTTCTCAAATGTACATGCATCTGCACAACCGAATAACCGAATACAGCTTCAAATCTATCAAAAAATAGCTGTTTTGCATGTACATTAAAATATGGGTAGACAAAATTAGAACCAATCATAGTAATGACTGATATAGAACACTCCGACCCATTATAAATATGATGGATTTGTACTCTACTGACACCCAATTTAACAGCAGATGGAACACACCAATATCTATCTCTAACTTTCAAAGAATCGATGTCAACCATAATTATACTTGAGAAATCACCGAATAAACTTTATCCGGACGATTATCTTCAATCATTGTGCGTATTTGTTCTATGAGTTGTTGATCATCATAAACGGCATTAACTAACGATAAAATATATTCGTGAGAATCATTTTTTTCGACATGTATTTTCGCATTCTTCATTTTTGCAAAAAAGTAACATGGTGTCACTATCAAACCATTCACCATAGTCAATTCTTCAACAATATCTTGAAACGCTGAAGGATTATTTTCTATAGTAAAACCAAATGGATGCCGTAGTATAACCCAGGCTGTTGACTGTTCATGACGTAAGCCAACAAATCTCCAACCGGTTCTGAATTTTTCAGTTATTACATAATTTTCAATTTGCTTACCGGTATTACGCCAAGAACCTCTCCAACCGGAAAAAGATGTCGGAACACTATTGTTCTTTGTCTTTTTAGCCATAAATCCCAAATCACCATGAATTTTTAACATAAATTCATCTTCACCCAAAACAATATTTTCAAAATCAGCAACTTCAATAATATCATCAAATTTTGTTAATTCATTCATAATACGCTTTTTTTCAAATTAAAATCTAAAATCAGACAACTCGATCAAACCCTTTCTCAACCCATCTTCAATCTGTCTTTCCATTCTTCCTTTATATAGCAAATCACTCATTTTATCTTGTTCTAAATCCCAGATAACCAAATTACTTTTTGGTCTTGTAATAGCTGTGTACACCACTCTTTTTTCTTCATCAACATCATAAAACCCATGTTCTACCAGCTCAAGAATAGAAAAATCATAAATAAAAATAACACTATCCCACTGAAGTCCTTTTGCTTTATGAATCGTCATCAATTGAACTTTATGTGATGATTTTTCTTCCAAGAATTGTGCTTCAAACAACATTTCTTCTAATGCTTCCATCCAATTACTCAAATTTTCCCGCGTTTTTACATCATGTAAATCTCGATAAAATTTATTCAAAGACTGTTCTATTTGAGTCGATGTTTTCTTTGAATCTTCGAGCATTTTTGCGATCTTTGGAATAGCATAATTAAATCCGCCTTTTGTCAAATCATCATAAATTTCACACAATTCTGGTATCTTTTTAATATCTGAAAACATATTTCCAATATCTTTCATACTAGAACATTTATTAATTCCGGATGCAATTTTCATAGGTATCCCGCCTTTTACAGCCCTAATCAAATCAATAATAATAGATTTATTATAACCATTACTAACCAATGATAACATAGACATGAATAATTTTACTTCGGCGCGTTTCAAAATATCATATTCGGTATGCAAATAATACGGAATTTCCAATTTACCCAAAATCTTCGCCAATGATTTAATCGCCTGATTAGTTCTTGCTAAAATGCATGTCTGATGCAAAGGTTTATCCAAAATTTTAAGCTCATTGATAAAATCTTGCTCGTCATAGATATTGTTAATGTCTCCAGCCATATCTATGTTAGCAGCTTTTGAAATCTTAGATTCTTCCATTGATTTATGACCCAAATCAATAGTTTCGGCTATTTGATTAGCAAATTCAACAATTTCCGGAGACGATCTAAAATTATAGCTAAGAATTTCAATTACTGGGTCAAAATCATCGATAAATTTTGACATCAACTCAGGTCTACTACCTCTAAACCCATATATGCCTTGTTTTACATCACCAACCATTACTAAATTAGCTTTTTTTGAGCTCATATTTTAATCTCTCTATAAAATTATATTCATCGTATTTAATTCGTATCATAGTAATACCGTTTTTTAAACAATATTCATCTTTTATTCTATCATTCATTTTAATATTTTCTAATATTTTTTTCTGCTCATCTATACCCAACGTAATACCTATTTTACCCTTAGAGAATGAATGATACTCAAAATGATGAATACCATCAAACTCAATAGCTATCATTTCTTCAGGGAGGTAAAAATCAAATCGCAATATAGAAAATTTTGAAACACCTCGCAAATCGGGAAAAGTTTTTTCTCTTTTAAAAACGAAATTGTTTTCTTCTAAAAACTCCTTTATCAAGCGTTCACCATGGCTCTTATCATTTGAGCAATTTGGACAGCCAAGACTCATGAGATGATCTCTACCATTTCTCTCAAAAATGTGCTTACATTTCAAGCACTCAATTTTTATATTATCATGTTTCTTAACGTAATTGTGATATGAGAAAATATTACCAAAACGTCGCACAGACTCATTCAAAAAACTATCTTTTGAAATTTTATTTTTATTTGAGATCTTACGATTAATACACATACTATTAGAACAACCGTGCCCCTGTAAATGGTTTGCTGGAGTTTGTTTAAACTCCAATCTACAAGTGTTACATAATATGGCTATTTTTGTACCACTATCAATATATTCAATATTAGAATATTCATAAGCATCACCATGAACGTTTTTTGCTTTCTCAACAAACTTATCAAGCCCATCGTTTTGTAACAATGAATTTTCTACATATTGACAGTTTCTACAACCATGTCCATTAATATGACTTCTAAAGCTTTGCTCAAATTCAAGATGACAGATATTACAAATTATTCTAATTTTAGTTCTACACCCAACGATGTCTTCCTCAACCAGAGAATAATCGTATTTTACTTTTTGCTCATTAGATAAACTATTTAAAAAATCATTTTTTAGCATTTTTACTCGCCAGTAACATCTCTCAAAAGTTTCAAAAATCGGTATTGAGCATCATTTAAATCTTGTGCTTCATCAGTAATAATATATTTTACATTTTTAAACGTCTCATGTATTCTTGAAGAACAATCATCATCTTCTAAAATAAAATTAGCCAAATGAATCATAAAGTCAAACATCACTAAATTATTTAAAACCAAATATTCTAATAATCTAGCTGTTTCCTTTTCTTGAAAGTCTTCACCATGCAAATCTTTAGATACTAATTGAGAGAAATACTTGTTATAAGAAGACCTATCTCTTTTCTTACCATATTTCTTGTGATCTGCTTCCATAAATTCCTCTGGAAACTCATGAATAATAGTAGGTACGACAGCATATCCAATATCCAGATAGTAATTTTTAATCAACTCATTCCAACAAAATGAGTGAACGGTAGAAATATATTTAAAATCATAATTCTTTTTGAGAAAAAATGCATTCACTCGTTCTTTTAGTTCATTTGCTGCTTTTCTGGTAAATGAAAATGCAATGATTTCTTCCGGTTTCACACCTCTCTTAATTTTATCTTCAATGAAGCAAACACACGAACTAGTCTTACCGCTTCCGGCAGCCGCAAGTACTAAAACATGAGTATCTGTTGTTTCTGCAAATCTTCTTTGCTCATCAGTTAAATTAGTGTTACTCAAAGCAATTCTCCAAAAGTTTTTATCAATTATATCATATTTTGACACAAAACACTATAAATAAAAATTATTAACCGGATGGAGATTTTACAATGGCAGAACTTAAAAAAACACCAATGAACTCAGTGCACGAAGATATTATCAGCATGGAATTTGATGAAAATCCAAATATTCCAACCGCAAACTACAATTCAGACACCGAAGCGTCAATTCATCAAGCGATAATTAATAAAATGAAAGTTGACAAATTGAAAAAATTCATCGATAGTGAATTAAAAAGAGATAACAGACCGGATAACAGTGGTGAAAGTATTGGTTTATCTTTCAGTTTTAAAGGCATGTAATGGTTTTACAATTATGAGTATTACGAACGATGTCAGTGAATTAAAAAAAATAGCAACAAATAGACTATTGTTTGGTGCATACAAATGTGATTATTTTGCGATCGAAACTGTTTTGAAAATTTTAAATGTTGCTACTCTTCCAGTAGCAATACCGATAAGCAACAATCAAGTCTTTATTAGGGATCTGTCAAAATATATCGCTGAAAACAATTTAAAACCAAATATCGACAAACAATAATCCAGCTATTTTATTATCTAAACAAATCACATTTTCCAACATTAAAATTTTATATTCCAAATCAAACATACGTTTAACCGGTATCTGAATTTTGTTAGGTACCGGTATTCCACCAAGTATATCGAGATGCTCGTCCAGCAAAAGTTCAAGAAATCTACCATCTGCAGTCTCAAACAAATTATTAGAATCACTAATAAGTTCAAATATAAACTCGCCGTTTCTTTCAATAGTATCTTCTATTGCTCTTTCAGCTTCACGGACATAAAATTCTTTCGGCACAAATTGCTTTGTCCTACCAACAAATTTACTTCTTGGATATGTTACCAGTTTTCCGTTACTGAAATGTTTAACAGTAAATAAACTAATACCGTTAAACATTTCGGTTTTTTCCACAATTTGAATTTCACTTCCATCATTAACATCGATAAAGTGTTTATTCCTTATTGTGCTGTATGTCTTTCTTTTTTCCTCTAAACCGGTCAAATTGATAAACCTATCTTCTTCTTCACCGAGTACTTCTTTTGAAATTTGAATAATTGTACTGCCTGGATTTTGATTTTTATTTTTTTTAGCGGAATCAACCATTTCAGCCATTTCTTTAGCAATCTCATCAGCACTAACTCTCTTTCCTGAATTTTCATTTGTTGGGGGTGGTAATATAGATTTACCATCTTTTTTAAAGAAAATTTCATTAATATCCCCAAAACTCTCGCCACTAACATTACTAAAATCAAACGACATAGTTAATCTCCAAAAAAATTATTTTATTTCCAAAACTTTAAAGACTTGTTTAATCTCATCAATCATTCCATCAATATTATCACTTTTCGTCAATTGACTTCTAACCATTGTTGAAATCAGAGCATCGACAGATTTCCAATATTTTGTATTTCCTAATTTTTTTCCAGTTATTTCATCGACTTGACCTTCATAAGCTTCTTTAACATCATCATTTATCAATGAAATTATTTTAGTTAGAGTTGGGCTTTTTATAGAGACCATTGGTTGAACAAACATAAGCTGACCACCATCTTCAAAATCTAAAATTGTTGAACTAGTAGTATGCTGAATATTAGTAACCCCAACCATACTTTCAATAGTTTTATCGACAGCATCAAAATCTTCATCTTCTTCAGGAACATCGACAACGGTATCTAAACCAGTGTCATCTTCTGGTGCTTCTTCTTCATCGGTAGGTTCTTCATCTTCTTCAGTCCCATCAACAGATTCTTCGTCATCGAGAGATAATGAATCATCGGACCCAGTATCGTCATCTAAACTCAATTCGTCATCTTCTTCTGGTGCTTCACTATCCGCCTCATTCAATTTCAATCTTTGCTTATAACTTGCCGAAACCAATTGTTTTAATCTAGCCATAATATCTTCTCCATTCATTTTAATTATTATTTATTAAAAAAATTTATTATCGCAAATAAAAAAATGTAAAATATAAAACACTTTTAAAAAGGATGCCCGTATGAGAAAAAATATTGATAAAATTATAGCCGTTGAAGGTTTAGATAAAACTGGGAAATCTTCTTTTGTTGATGCATTTGATGCCACATTTTCCAACTTTTTTGAAAATTCAAACGAATACAAATTGAAAAAATTTTCATTTCCAAACAAAAATACACCAATTGGACAATCTATTAGAACCGAATTATCATCAGTTTCGCCAAACCCTGATATTGTAAGTACTCCAAATTTTTTAGCAGAAATGAATCATTTTTGGATGAACGAATTATTTATCCAACATAAAAATAATTTATTGAATACACCAAATAAAAACTCATTGAATGGTCATATAGAAACCGATGAAAATACCACATATCTATTCGACAGATACTTCATCTCAACTCTAGCATACCAAGCATTTTTCAATGATAGTAAAGCAGATCTGCAATTTATAAAATTTAGTCTTACAAACAACAAATTTTTAAAAATCCCAACCGACATCATTTTGTTAGATGCACCAAACAGTGTAATTATCGAAAGAACATTGGAAGATCAAAAAGTAGATAAGAACGACTTCAATGATACCATCGATGAAACAGTTTTAGATGCTAGAAGGGAAGCTTTCCATAAAGCGATAAAATTCATGGAAGGTGTTGGAATCAGATTGCATTGGTTTGAAGATACAAGTAAATTCGACCCATTTGATTTAGCCAAAGTATTAATGGGCAAAATTTATCAATAATTCACATCAATCGCAAAATTTTTATAGTATTACCTTTTCCACCCAATTTATTGGAAATTCTGCGTAATCTGTTAAGCAATTTGACATCATCATTTGGAGCTTTTTCATTATGAATTAGCTCCACCCATTCTTCTGGAGTTTCTTGCGGTGTGATCTTATTTTTTTTAGTATAAATGAAACCTTCTTGTAAATCTTCAATTCTCATTTTTTCCTCTTTATTTGTATTTCTCAATAAGTTTGTCTTTCATGGACGGAAATTTTGAATCCAACCACTCAGTTTCAAACACCAAGCATTCTTTGAACAAAGGTGTTTTTTTAATGTCTTTTATCAAAACTTTAAATTTGTGTGCATAATCATAGCAACTACCCAATGACATCGCTAAAAGATTTCTGATTTCTGTCTCTTTATCATATCTGTCTTCAGTTTTAAAGGTATTCAAATATGCTTCAATAAACAAGCCATAAATTATTTTTTTGAATTCCAATTTTTTCTTCAGTTTTAAAAACGATTTTGTTTCAGCAGATGCAGAATCGCCAAGCAAAGAAATCAAATATTTAACATCTTTAACCAGAATAGTATCTAGAGAATTAAAAAACATTCTAAGTATCATAAAATCGTCATCTAAAACAGAATATTCAAACCCAAAGGTTGAAATTTTATTCATATCACCAACTTTTAAATCGAAACCTTCGTCAACCAGCCCATGACTTAGTAAAAATAAATAAGATCTTATTTCATCAAAATTATTTTTTTCTAAAACATAAAGTAAAACTTTAAGACATTTCATAAAATTTGAAATTTGGTCTTCAGTCATATTCTCAGGTCTAAATCGTTTATGCCAAATATTATTAACAATTTCAAAATCAAAATTTTCTGGATTTTTTACAACCGAATGTAAAATATCCAAATCACTACCGTCGATAAAACCATCTTCATTAACATCATAAATCGGATTACCCAAATCATCAAATGAAACGGATTGGGCTAAATCATCATAAACAATATCCTGTTTGTAGAGTTGATCTGTTGTCAAAGAGCCGCCTGTTTTTAAAATCAAATTCAATTTCAATAACTTGTTAGCATTATACACTATATCAAAATATTTTAGATCGAATTTATTTTTGCAAATATCTAATAAAATTTTTGAATCTTTCACTTTATTTTGCAAACTCAAAAAAACAAAATATGAAACTATCAATTTTTCAACATATGAAACCACGCAATCAAAAACATCATCGCATAAAAACATATTAAAAAAATCTTTCGATAATTCCTTTTGAACATTTTCACCCTTAGAATTATGCCAAATAGAATAACTTTGTGTCAGACCAAAAATAGAAAAATCGAAATTTTCAATATCGTTCATGTGCAGTTTTTTTGTAATCAAAACAAACCCATTAATAGATATTTTTTTACCTTCAACTAAAAGTATCAATCCGTTTGATTTATCAAATATCAATTCATTGCATTCTATCATCAATTCGCCTTTTGAATTGGTTACAAAATTACGCTCAACTAATCCAGTCATAGAATCGAAAATCATGTTACCAACAATTTCTTTTTCGGTTGTTATTACCAATTGATTGTTATCATCGGAAAAAGAAAAAATAATATCTAAATCTTGTTTATCTTCATTATCAGTTTCAAATGTTTCTGGTAAGAACTTACTAACAGCCGGCGGTAATTCGGAATATCCGATATTATTTTCAAAAACAAAAATAGAATTGTTTAAATCATTCTTAAATTTTCGTTTCAACTCATCATTGCGAATATGAAGAAAAATAAAAGATGATACATAATTTCTAAATCTCTGTAAAACATCAGCAACATCTATTCTTACCGTGCCAAAAATAGATAATTTATCCGAATTTTGTATTTGAATACCAGTTTCATTAAATCCTACAGACACTAAATTTCTATCCAATAACTTCAAATAAATGGAAATGGAATCACTAGTATCCCTGCACATTTCGTGTAAAATTTCAATTCCAGCTTCCAAAGAATGTCTAGAGAGTAATGTTTTTATTTTATCATTTTCAAAAATATATCTCAACTGTTCCATTTCAAATAAAACTTCCTGCATTGCAGAAACATCAAATACTCGCATTTCCCCATTATATTGAAAAGCCAAATCTGTCGAATCTATAATTTTATCCATTCGCAACCACCCTTTTATTGTCTATTAATATTTTATAAATTTCAAAAACCGAACCATATTTTTGTAAAAGAAGTGGGTGTGATTTTATAAATTTTTCTAAATCATCGACAATATTATTTTGTGCTTTCATTACTTTAGTAGAAGCATTGAGATCTTTTATTTCTTTTCCAAAACTATAAGCATCATCTTTAAAAATATCTTCATGCTTTGAATCGAGCATACTTAATTCAAATTTCATGTCAGTTTGCCATATCTTTGGCTGTGTCAAAATATATCCTGTCAAAGAAAATGTCATAGTAACTGTGGTTGAAGTTTGAGATTCTGGATCAGTATCAATTTCGATAGAATCCAAAAAAATTTCAGTTTCAGATACTGGAGAACGTGGCAACGGCTCTATTTTTACCTGTTGTGGCGAATTAAAATATGGTACTATTTGTTCCGTAATTTCAAACGCTTGGTAGTCTGAAGAAGCCCAACATGTCAATTCCATCGTAAATTTGAATGGTGCTGGATACATAGTCACATACCCAATGTTATAACCAGATGGTCTCAAATCTACAGTCTGATAATTGTGCGGTGCTCTACGCTTTTCAACATTTCTTTCCAAACTTATCATTCTGAATGAAAATAACGGTATAGTCAAGTCCTTTATTCTATTTGTATTTTTAGTAGCTTCATTATCAACATTCAAATCCAAATGCGATATAACATCAGAAAGAGATCCATAATAAATAGGAACTATTTTCATACTTCCGTTTCTATCCTGATATGGAATTTCAGAAAATAAACTGGCAAAACCAATCACGTAACTCTTTATTTGACGGCCATCATAATATAAGTTTGGATTCATTTTTTTCTCCTATAATCTCATAGTCATTATATCTAATTCCGAATCCAGTGAACGTTTTTTAGGTTTTTTAGTAAATTCGGTTTTCTTTTTTTGTTCCTTCAATTCGACATTACCGTATATTTCTTCTTTTCCAT
>Ga0257141_1000037_pt1 | contig 17443 bp, 34 predicted proteins | sample saktaT_17_FD_193544 | JGI IMG/M metagenome (GOLD analysis project Ga0257141, IMG submission 193544) | Metatranscriptome of saline water microbial communities from Sakinaw Lake, British Columbia, Canada - sak_2011_1_27_36m (Metagenome... | ecosystem: Environmental > Aquatic > Non-marine Saline...
ACCATTCCTGACATTACTATCAGGCTAATTCCAGAATTATCTGGAATGATATGATTCTATTGAATCACATTATTATTCATATCATACATTTTTGATATAATGATATTATACAATTTATTCTTGATTTTCTTAAAATAAATTTGATTTCCTATCCTCTGCATCCCCGACCTAAAGGACGGGGTTTTTCGGCAGAGCATGGGTAAAAATTTTTCCGGATAATTAACTTTCAATTCTTCAAAAATTTTAAAAGAAGAATCACGACAAAATAAATCTTCCAAACCAATCATTTTTTAATTGGTTTGATAATGTTTTCGCAGCAACGAAATAACATCTAAAGCGTCATCAATAGCATTATGCGTAACAACGCCTTCAATATCAGCTCTAATTTTACAATCGTCTAATGAAGGAGGTGCTTCATCTTTTTCCCAATCTACAAATAAAATAGCAGGATCTAAAATTCTACTTTTGGTCCTAATCAATTTATTCCATTTTGGAACATTATTTAAAAATAATTTATCGAAAGAAGCGAAATTTTTCCCAGCAACTACAACGGACTTCAAATGCTTATATTCCGAAGTTTCGCCTTCATTTTTAGTTTCGATTTCCAAACCATTCAAATGACACCAAAATAAAAAATCTGTAGCTAAATCTTCAATTTTTACAAAGTTGTATTGTGATTCTAATTCTTTATAATTTTTTATTTTTTCTAAAATCGCTGCATTCATATTTAATGCAAAAATATTTCCGAAAATATTTCCACCTGGATGTAGAATAAACGCATGATATTTTGGAATTTTGTCGAATGGCAGGATATTATTTGAATCTTCTAATACAGCTCCAAATTCTAAAATTTGGCATGTTTCTGGATTTAAACCAGTTGTTTCGAGGTCTATAGAAATGTATTTCATGTTTTTTGTTGAGGTTAGTTTAGTTTAAGATTGCTTATAAAGTTTTAATCCATAAGACACTTTTTGATTAATTTTTCCAGTTAATGAAACTGTGGCATAATATTGGTTGTATTCTTTATTTAAAAATAGTGAGTTAATGGTGATTCCATCATCGGAACCAAAAATAATGCCATCTTCCAGTTGATCGATTGTCGGCACACTTAAAATTAATAAATCGTCTGGTAAATCGGATTCAATTGTGTTGAATAAATTGTTTAATCCAATATTATGTTTCAAAAACCAGTTTGGTGCAATAAGAAATAATTTTACATTGTCTTTATATTTGTTCCGCTTGAGTGTATTGCCTAAAATAGTTAATTGTACGACAATTCCAGCTTCATCAAAAAAATTAAATGTCGGTAAAATTGCTAATTTTTTCAAATTGTTATAAACAATAACGCATTGCATCTAGTTCGAAATGTGGCAACGTTTGACTAATTGAAAAATTTCCAACACTATCTTTCTCAATATACTGTAATCTACTATGGTTAGTGATTCTTAAATCACAAATTTGTAGTAATGTTCGCATTTATTTTACCCTCGATAATTTGGTTGCCTATGGGTTAAAAGACCGCATACAACCTGTGTTTATATTATTTTGGAATCTTGGTGTGTTTAATTATGTTTTGACCATAAAGTCTAATCACGATAATGCCGCTAATGTAAAACCAAACACATTTAAATGTTTGTTTGCAACAAATTCGTGGTTTTTTTGCCCTTCATTGAGTTGGTAAATTATGTTGTCAATTCCGGATCCAATTTTTTCATAGTCATCACTATTTCTTATGATGTCTTCTACCATTAAAGTCCAAAATTCAGTACAATCGCTTTCTGTAAATTTTGTAAAAATTAAATTTCTTAAAGCTTTACCATCAACATTTTTAAACAAATCCAAATAATCTTGGAAAACTTCACCACCGTCATTTTCTTTAATTCTGATGCTTAGCAAATTTTTACCATTTTTTGTAGTAGTGTTTTGCTGTAAAAGTTGGATTAATTTTCTAATATCCGTACTGTTATTTTTAATTAAATCAACCAAATCATCTTCCGATTCAATATCTACATTTTCGGATTCTAAAATTGTCAAAACTCTTTCTAAAATTGGTTCTAATTGAGGTCTTTCTAACGTAAATGCCTGAAATCTACTGTGCAAAGGTCTAGAAATCTTTTTTGGGTAATTAGCAGTTACAATGAATCGAGCACTACCATAGGCCTGCTCGATTAAACTTCTTAGAGCATCTTGCGCTTGTCCAGATAATCTATCACAATTGTGTGTAGGAATTCCATTCTCCGTAATAAAAGTATGATTCTTTTCAACGGTTAAATTTAAAACTCTACCTTCGCCTTTTTTAGTGATTTTTTTGATTTTAGTTTCTATCATGTTATTTCCAAATAAGTTAATAATATTCATTACAATTTTACAAGATTTTTATTTCAATTTAAAAACAATTTCAGTTTCTTTTCTAAACTATGTTCGATAATTAGTTTTTTATGATGCGACGTTATTGTTACGGTTTTAAAAAAATCATCTCCAACCATTTCATAGTTAAAATCATTATCAAAACACCATTGTTTTAAGGCATTTTCTTTTATTCTGACTATTTGTGAATCTTTCGCTGAATTTGGTTTTATTTCAAAAACTTTTCTTTCTGTATAATCTATAAAATCCGGTATGTAAGAATGGTTGTTTCCGTTATATTCATATGGTATTCTTAGTTGTTCGAATTGTAAATTTTCTTTCTTTTCATATAAAATATAGAATAAAAATTCCCAGGAACTTCTAAAAAACATGCCATTATATGCGATTCTACTTTTGCACCATGAGTTAGTTGTAGCTGGTGTGAAATCACCATTCAGAATTTTATTTTTTAAAAGAATTGATTGTTTCAATTTTGTTTCATCTGAATATGGATACACATTCGGATTTTTCACTTTGAAATCTATGTAACATTTGTGCGAACAGTATTTTTTTATTCCTCTTTTTATCAGTGATTTATTTGTATCGGCTAACTCACCACAATTTAAACAATTAAAATACACAAGATTTTCCCAATGCTTTTTATCTATAAATTTAGAAATAAAATCAAATACTCCGGTTGACTTATGACTGGTTGAAAATAACCAACCGTCTATTTCAACCACTTCATCACTCAAACAAGTATAAATATTTTTAAAATCTAAACTACTTCGCATATATTTTTTTATTTCGTTATTCGCAAAATCAGGTGAAAAGTTCAAAGCAAATTCCAACCATTTATTGTTTAATTCTTTCTTGGATAAATTATTAACAATTTCAAAATAACCATATTTGTATAGTTGAGTACAACTTTTACTACCGCATCTATCTTTTGTTATATTATTAAATTGTATTATGAATTCTTTTTCACAATATTTACAATTTTTAACAAGTTTTATAAAATTACGTGATAAAAACTGATTAAGAGTAATATCGCCAGTATTGCAACCCATAAAATCATAATTTTTATTTTTAAATTCGTCCTCTGATTTAGAACAAATTTCCTTTAATGTTTTATCATCAATAATTTTCTTTTTTTGTTTTCTTATTCTAGCATTATCACCATTTGATTTTTTTAAAAAAATTTTCCAACAACTTTTATCACAACAATGTTCTAAAAACCCGGTTTCAAAATTTCTAAATCTTTTATATCTTGTATTACAGTAGGGACAAATTTCACGTATCTTGTTATTTTCTTCAAGATACGCTTCATCAATTGATTGATACACTTTTCTAAGGTGATTCAAAAATCCCCGTTGTGTTTCAAATTGTCTTTTAGTTTTTTTGCATTTATACATCGTATGATTCCTAATTTTACTTTTTATTTATAATTCGACATACTTTCTAAGTTGTTTTTGTATAATTGGTCATACGATGTCGGATACCAAAAAATTACAAAGCCAGAATTGAATCTCCAACGGTCAATCCGTCAAAAAGTGTTTTTTCAATTATTCGTCCATTCTCATCTTTAATGAGTAATGGATGTTTTTCATTTAATTCAATTATACGACCATCTTCTAATTCTATTTCAAATATAGTATCTAATTTATCCGAAATTATACTACCACGGTCATTTTCCAATTCACCAGTTTCCATGTTTAAAGATAAAATACTATATTCCTTATTAATTTCTAAATCTTTTAATGCTACAGAGTTCCAAGAATCCAACGTACCAATTCTTACTTTTTCATTTTCAGACAAACATTCATCTAAAAAAACAAAACGAATCGGTAATTCGTCATTACTGCTCATACTCATAGCAAATGGCTTCACGATATTTCGTATTGCATCTACTGAGTTAATATCTGAAGCATTGATGAAAAGAATATCTCCATCATCAACTTTTAACTCTGTCAGTAATGTCCATGCAGAACTTGTCTTTCCTGTTCCTGGAGGACCACTAAGTAATAAATTTGGGATTTTTCTTGTTTTGATGAAATCATTCATTTTATCTTTTATTTCGGCGGGCATAATTGTTTCGCCGAAGGTGGTTGGAGCATATTTTGCAATCCATAATTCATTTTTCAAATTACTCATCTTTTTCATTTCCTCGGTATTTTTACATTTCTAAAATTATTATACATCAAAAAAAACTAAATGTCAAGATTTTTTTGTTTTACATCATTTCTAACCACGTATGTTTATCAGAAAATACCATCATTTTATTTTTAGTCGTGTTAAAATATACATCACCAACATTATTTTTATGACATTTTAAAAAATCGATCACACTAAAATCTTCCATCTGTATATTTTTTTGCTCAATATATTCCGAAATTTTGCTCATATCGCAAGGCTTATCTACCAATTGAAGAAATTTTTCCGGATAATCTTCCTTTAAAATTTTTACATATTTGTTCTGTAAATCTATTTCGACAATCTTGCTTGGTCCCGATTTAAAGTTTATACCGTCACTCATCATGAAAACCTCCAATTTAAATAGAGTGTGTTATTTTGTTAATCCAATTTCTATAATCAGAAATACTGAATTTTTTTGCGGTTATTTTGTTAATTCTTTCAAATTCATTCAAACCGATTATATTTTTCGGCAATTCTAGCAATGCGAAGAGTTTTTCAGGATAATCCTTTTCTAAATTATCCAGTAATTCATAAGCAAAGAAACATTTAGTTTGTAAATGATACATGATTACTTCTCAAAAAATGTTTAACAATGCTTAAATGTTCAAGTAATATTATTCTTTAATTCCGCGATATACTTTCTATAATTCCTAGCACTGAAATCTTTGGCTGTAATTTTATTTAACACGATATATGCATTCAAACTTGACATATCGAATGATTTGCTATGTAGTTCTAATAATTTTTCAGGAAAATATTCATCAAGATTTTTAAAAAGGTTTTCAATGTTAATATATCGCGTTTTTGATTCTGTCATATCAATTTAATCCATTTCCTATGTTCATCAAAAACATAGGTATAACCATTAGATGAACAATCAAACATATCGCCGACTTTTTGATTTGAGAGTTTTATTTTCATAAAATAAAAAAAATCATACGGCATAAAATTTTGTACATTTAATTCAAATGTTTTGACAAATGAATCGATGTCTGTTTCCGTAAATTCAAGTCCATCTAAAAGTATTAGAATTTTTTCCGGATAAGCATCATTTAATTCTTTTAGAAAGTGATTTTGTATTTTCATGTCTAATTCTTCAGTTTCACCGTTTATAAAATTTCAAATAATTTCGTATTCCACGATTATTTCTTGGCAAAGATTTTTTGAATATAGAGTAATTTTTTTAAATTTTAAAGGATTGAAAGTTTCAACCGTTAAATTAATGTTTGATATGTATAGACGCAGTTCACCTACAAAATAATGAAAGCCTTGTAAAATTAAAAATTTTTCTGGAAATCTTTCTTCCAGCATCTTCAAAAATGTATTATCGAATTCTATATTTTGTTTGTTAGTGAAGTCCATGTTTTTCCTTAAAAAATAAAATTTCATTTAAAAATTTTGCTTATCGTATCAACATGTTCTTTGAATTTGAATGGGTTGAATGTGTCTAACGTTATATCATACGCTTCGATATAATTGTTCAATGAGTCTATTCTAAATTTAAACTCTAACAGAACTAAAAATTTTTCTGGATAATCCGTAGCTAGCAAATTTAGAAATGATTCGTCTAAATCGTGATTTCCAAGATGATTGAATCGTTTTAAATTCTGTTTATACATTTCTGAAAACATAAAAATTATCCACTATTATACCAAATTAAAAAACTCTCCACATTTTGTCTAAGTACAGTTTGTAATCATTCGGATCGAATAAATCAGCTGTCGAACTGTTTTGTCCTACAAATGTGTTTAGAGTAAATAGTTGAAACTTATCAAGCCCTATTGTGATTAAATATTTTTCCGGATATTTTTCTTCTAACTCTTTTAAAAAAGAATCACTATTTAAATCAACCAATTCCATATATCAGCACAATATGTTTTGCAAAAACTGCGTTAACGTTGGCATTTTTTTATGTTTTAAACGCATAAAAAAATTTCTAAAAGAGATCTCATATATTTTCCTATTTTTGTGTTTAAAATCGTATATTTCACATTTTTGGATTGAAGTCTTCATTCACAATAATGAAATCTACATTCCTTAAATCTTCGCCGTCTTCATATCTTCTTAAAGCATCTGGCTTTTTTGGCATCGGTAAATTCCAATCTTCAACAGATTTTACTGGTGGTGGTGGAGAAGGTTTTGTCGGCCAAGGTTTTGATGGTTCAATATGTTCACGTTCATAGATGGTCGTATCTATTGACATATTGTTATTTTTTTCACAAATTAAGGTAATCAAAGTTTCAATGTTTTCAACAACGTACTCAGAAACTTTGTTTATATTTAATATGCTTTTATTATGAAATGAACTATAATCTGAACAATTTTTAAATATTAAACCATGAACCATATCAATTTTTTGTTGTTTTGTTATCATCTACATTCTCTGGTGGTTGTGGTTGTAAGGTTAAAACTGATTTTGAGTATTCCGTGCATAATTTAAGTTCTTCATGTGTTGGTTCACGATAAACCGTGCTCTTGCCGTTATATGATTTTGTGGCATCATAAATGCAATTATTTAGCAAAATTAACATTTTTTCTTCAACGTTTGTTTTACTTTCAAAATTACAACCATAAAGAATGAAAATACATGAAACAATAAAAATTTTAAAACAAACCATTCTATTCTGTTTATCTTTCAAATTACTCATTTTTTATCCTTGTTTAAAAATTCTTATTTAATTATACCATAAAATTAATCAAGCTGATTTAAAATTGTTTAAATTTTTCCATAATAATCTCAATTATCAATTTGCGAAAATAATCTTACTCGAATATCATCTAGTGATTCATCAATCAATAACTTACCATTGTTGTAATATTCTATCATGCTATCATTTGTTAATCTTCCACCTTTTGAATGTTTTCCAGGATCAGTAATTGGTTTTTTAACCGTATCAATCCATTCATCACCAATTAACATAGCTGAAGTTTTTTGGGCAAAACTGTAAGTATCCCTATTAACTTTTTGTAATAATCCACCACCAGAACCATAAATCACTGTTTCTGCTGAAAAACCTAAATTTTTAACCATATTACAAAGGTTATTCATTGATTCTGTATCAATACCATCACCTTGAATAATACTAACATTATTTAATACTTTGTAACCTTTACTATTGATTGTTACTCCAAAACTTTCTTCCAACAATGACAAAATTTGTGGAATTACTTCTAATGGGTCTCCAGAATCTGGACGTAAAACAACTTTTTTATTATTTTCAATAATATAATCTTTGAAATGGTTGCAAAGGTGTGCTGTTTCTCTAAATATGTTGTAGCCATCAAGTACAATAGAAATTAAATCATAAGATTCGATACAGTTTTTAATATATTCAGCTTGATTTGAATCTCCATAAGCACACTGTATTGAATGTTCTGTTGCTGGAATAGAAAAACCAGCCATTTCACATTTGAAATAATCTCTTGCTAATTTTAATGATACTAAGTTATCCGTACCTTTAAAAAGTAATAAATGTGATAAACCACCAATTTCAGCTGTTTCGTAAGAAGAAACTCCCCTGGCTCCAAAGTCATGTAATGCAAAGTTTAACATAGTTTGGTTATCTGAAGTTTCATCATACACTGCTTTTAGGATTTTATAGTTGTATAAATCGTTACTTGCAATAGTTGACATATACCATACAGAACGTTGTAACATAGTTTCAATATATGATGGTAGCCATGGAATATTTAAATCAGTTGATTCGATTGTTACCATTGGTGTTTGTGAATCGACCACGGAACCTTCTGGTACAGCCATAATTTTTAGTGGTAAATATCCTCTATGTTTTTTCAAAATATATTGCCAACCATCACGATTAAATGGTAATCCATGTTTAGTTAAAATATCCTGAGCCTCATCAATCATATCTGTTGTGATTGGATTCAACAAATACTTTTTGATTGCGTATGATAAACCAAAATGAATTATTTTTTTATTTGGTGTTCTTGCTTCAATATATGAAAATTGAGCTGTTGTGTTATCTGGATAAAGTCTATAGTGTGCTGCTTTGTAACTGTCAGCATTTAGAATTAAATTTGTCATTTCTTTTTCTCTTAATAAGTTTGTTTCAATATTGTGTAATTGAAAATTTTTTTTCCATCTATAATAAGTGGAATAGAATACATTAAAAAAATATCTTTTCCATATAGTTCACCAATTAAAATTGGCTTCCAAACACCCATTGGTTTATGATGATCATACATAAAAATTATACAGCCGTCATCAGTACCTTCAACTTCGAAATATGCATCACTATAATCGTCCTTAAAGATTATAACTACTTTAAATTTTTCATTTTTTCCATTTTTTAATTGCAACGTTATTCTATCTTTGCAATGTAATACACCAGATGAAATAACTTCTAAATTGTCAACAGTTACGGTTTCTTCAATAAAATATTCAGATACAATCACAGTTATTAACCGATTTTAAGTGATAAACCACATGAAAAAATTTCAAACGGATAAGAAATTTTTTCAAATTCTATATTTTTTGAATTTAAAAAATCTTCTAAATCATCTCCGGCAAATAGTAAATAAAAATTACCAAATGGAAAAACGTTATAATGATAAGTATATGCAGTATCAAAGATGTTTGAAAATATAATTTTAAATTCACTTAAAAGTTTTTTTACAAAACTTGATTCATCATATTCAATAATTAGAGGTTTTAATTTGTTTTTTTCAATTCTGACATACTTAAACATTTGATTCATTTTTAATGCTTCCTATACATTTTAAGATTTTACTTTTAGTTATTATACTAAAAATTTCTTTTTTTGCGAAGAGTACCATCTTTTAATCTTTTTCGATATTCTTTTGCGATTTTTTTAGTATCTAACATGGCAACTAATTCTGCATTTTTCTTCATAATTCTTTTTCTTTTTAAAAAAATTATGATTTGATCTAAAATTAACCAGAAAAATAATACGATACCAACAAACAGAATTATGCAAGAAGCAAGAAATATAGCAACATTCATTTTTTTTCTCTTAGTGTTTTTTTGATTTAAAAAAGTGCGTCAATAGCATTGTTATGATTTTTGATACATGGTTTCAAAATTTGTTCATCTTTTACAGTGTACAAATAAAGAGGTTTGTTCAATTTTTTTGCTAAATTTATTGAATTTTCTGTTCCTTTTGAAGTTCCATCCCAAATAGCAACAACTTCATCAGCATCTTTTATGATTTCTGTGTTTCTTACCATTCCAGCACCACGACCAAATTCATCCCATTTAGCTAGATAAATTATCTTTTCTAGGTTTTTTTCATTGGCGTATCGTTCGGCTAATTGATCTATACCTTTGGCTCCACCAGAAATAATAGTCGAAATATTATGTTCATCTAAAATGTTTTTTACAATTTTATAATCGGTAATAGTTCTCGAACCAACAACTGCAAATTTCATGAACAACTCCTCACAACCAAGAAATAGTTAAAGATTCATTACCTACTAAAAGTTCGACATCAAAGCCATTTGATTTAAATTCATCGATTATTTTAGATGCAAACAATCTAAAATAATAACTTTTGTATGGTATTTCACCATATTTTTCTAGTTCACTATAATATTTTGCAATTGAAAAAACAGATTTGAATTTATTGTGTTCATCAACTATCTGCTCATAAATATCTTCTATTGCTTTAGAAATTAAAACATTTGTTGATTCTGGTACATTTCTCCATGCAATATCTCTAACTTCTTTAGCAGAAAGAGAAATTGAATTGGCAAATTTTTCTAGAAATTCTGCTTCTGTAATTTTTGGATATTCTTTAAAATGTGAATCTTCACTAAAAATCAATTTTGGGTTACAAGTTCTAATAATTTTTCTAGGAAACGCACCAATAATACTATAATCTAATTCTTCAAGATACTTCTGCTTATTAAAGCCTTTTAATTCGGAAACATTTAAAGAATCATCTTGATTATCAATAAGGTATTTCAAATACTTATCAGGATTAAACCAAATAGGATCATATCCAAATTTTGTCAGTTTATCAATTACTTCTTGTTTTTTATTAGTTGTGAGAATAAAAAAAACTTTACTGGTATCAATTTTCATTTTTCTCTCCTAAACGACTATAGAAGATGAGTGAATTCACCATTCCAGCAAATAAATAAATTGGTAGAATATTTTGTAGACCAACATCAGCAATAGTCGTATTAAGAATATCAATTCCAAAAGAATTAAAAATTACACTCATAAGATAAATTAAAAGAGCATTAAATATACAAACGGTAATCCATTTTTCTTTTGTTAAAACAACTTTATCGCATTTCATAATCTAATTCCTGTTTTAAATCATTCAATCTATCATAAGCATTTACAAGTTTTCTGTTATAAGTATGCTTAAGATTTTCATAAGTATAATGTTCACTTAAAATTTGTGGATTTGTGATAATTTCATTTTTTACATCGTTTTTTACAAACACATAAATCTTTTTCAATAATTCAACTTTTTTAGTTTGATTATGAAATAACTGGTCCAACAACAAAATGTACCAATTTTCAAAACGTGCTTCAAGATATTTTTTTAAAACAGGCATAGAAATTGAGTAATCAAGATCCAATGTTAGTAGTCCAATTTCCATATCACAAAGTTTAGAAATTGTTTGATTTTTCACACTTAATTTTAATGCTTTTCGTAATTTCACATTATTGTTGTAAATATTTAAAATTTTCGGTGAATTTTTGAAATTGAATTTATAAATGTCCATGTTAATCCTTATTTTTTGTTCTTTTTGGTAAATTCGGTAATACAATTATTGACGAATAATTGCTGAGTTGCAACATTGAATAATTGAAATTTCCCTTCATAAGCATAAACTTCTTCTTGAATAAAAGAAATCACATCATCACCAAATTTTTCAATTACTTCTTTAGAAATATATTTTTTAAACATCAATCACTATGATACTGTAAAAAATGATGTTCCTTCAAATTCACCATCGTATTTTTCCCATTCTGAAATGGTATATCCGGATTTAATTAGTTCATCTCTGACGACAGTTAGTAAATCAAAATTTTCTTTGACATACCAATCATTAAAACATACTTCTGTTGCAAATCTGCCTTGATTTACAGCATTTGTAATAGTCGCTCTTACGTTGGTTGATACCGTTTTAAATTCTTTTTGGAAATTTTCACTGATTCATAAATTTTGCTGACCATTGTTGTAAGGTTAAAGGTTTTTTAATTGTTTCTTGTTCTTCTAAAATTGGCGTCATAAATCATTCCATTGGTGGATTTAAAAAATCATCAAATTCATAATCAATATCAGAATTAAAAAACTCAATGATACAAAATTTTAATTTTGCAAAAAGATCAAAGATAAGTGTCATATTTTGTTTTTCTTCTTTTTAATTAACTTAAAATTATTGATTCAAACACAGTTCTATTTGGAAAATATCTTGGGTGACTTTTTACAGGACACATGTACTTTTCATATTTTTCAATATCACCGTCACAATGGAATAGACAATTTATGGCACAACCAACAGCAGCACTCCTACTTACTCCGGCATAGCAATGAATTGCAAACCTTTTATCTTTGTGCTTTAAAATAAATTCTTTAATAATTAAACCAGTTTCAAAATCAATAGGTTCAGTTGCCAAACTTCCATCTTCTGTTAGTTCTCCATATGTTTTTTGGTCTATGTCATAAAATTGCACATTTAAAACATCAACAAAACGATTTATAATATTCTTTTCTAATAATTTTGAACCCGGATTAGTTATGGATATTAAAACCGTATTTTCTGGAATAACTAATTTTGAAATTTCTCTTTGAGCAACAATACAGAAAATATTTTCAGTAACCACAGTTGAAATTGGTTGGTGGTTATGACTGAAAATCTTTTGTCTTACTGCGACTTTTGGTAATTTGTAATTTAACATAATTTTTATTTTTGTGAAAAGATAACTAGTGTAGTATCTCTTTTTTCTGCGAATTCTTCAAGCATTTTAATAATATAGCTTTTATTTCCACCAGCTAAACCGCAACCGATCAATGGAAAGCCGAATCTTGTATCATCGGTAAAATCATCTTCCAGCTTATTCAAGATTTTTTGAAAAGCATCGTACTCAAATACATCATCACCATGACTGAAGTCATATTGTGTGTAAGCATTAACAATCAAATATTTTCCAGATGCTGCTTCACCTTCTGAATATGTACCAATTTTTGAAAAATCTCCTTTAATTGTATTCTGGTCAGCATAATATGCGGCCGGGTGGTTATCTTTGATTTGTTTAGCGATGCCAGCCGACATGGTGTTGAAGCAATTACAACCATGAACGATCACATCAAAATGTCCTTGTTCAGCCAATTCTAATAAATCACCATCAATATTTTTTAACATAATACTTTTCCTAATAATTTTGTTGTTCAAAATAGAATTCCAATTCTTTTAAAATAGAATCCATTGTCAATTCATATTTTTCATAGTCAGTTTCTTCTTTATTTGCATAATCATCAATAATGAGCCAAACTTCCCCATCTTTATGTACAGTTACTTCATAGCAAAAACCGTTTTTGTATGCGCAAAGTTGAACATCGCCATTTTCAGACGTAAAAGAATTAAATATTCTAAATTTTTTATCAAACCAAAAATAATTATAAATGTAATCAAAATCTTTAAAATCGTAATCCCACGACTGTGTATTAAAGTACAAATGATCTAATGTTCTTGCCTTTAAAATTTTTAAAATAAGATCGTACTTGATTAAATCATCAAATACTTCACAATGTTCGTTGTATGTCGATTGTTTATTTTGATAAAGCGAAATCAAAATATGATATTGGGTTTTGTTTTTTACGGTGATATGGAAATCCAAATCAAATTCTTCGCCCGATGGAAAACATTTTATCCAAGTTGTGTCATCAGAAACTATTTGATAATCGTATTTAAAATGATGTTCTTCTAAAAATTCAGCAATTTTAATAATTTGGTTTTCTTCATTTTTGACAAAAATTGATGAAAATGAATTTAGAATTTTTTCTAGCATTATTGCAATCCTAATAATTGTTTTTCTTCGGCGGTTAGTTTTTCAAGGGCTTCTAACTTTCGTCGATTTATAATTGCGTTCTTTTCTTCTAACATTCTACGTTTTTTGTCTTTTTCAAGATGTTCAAACCACCACAAAGTTAATTCATTTCTAGTAATCCCAGCTTCATCATAATCTAAATCCGACAACATGAGCTCTCTAATTTCACCATCTGTTTTAATGGTGTAAATATCTTTGTATTCAAATTTTCTGAATTGTGCTTCTAATGAGGCACATAGTGCTGCTTCCAAAAATGTAATTTTTTCTTCATACTGCTTAGTTTTGGAATTTCTAGGTCTATCATTTTCAAATATTGGTCCGCAATCTTTACATGGCATATTCTTATCTCCTAGATGTTTTTTATAATTATATCATAATGATCTTCAAAAAAATCTTTTCTATCCAAATTTTCAATATCGATCCAAACTAAAGTATTTTTAGCATACAATGTTTGAATGACTGGATTTTCAATTTTAAAATGTACTACATGGGCAATATGTCTACCAAGTTGGCTTCTTCCAATTTTATCATAAACTTCGATTTTTTCAACATTATTCGCCAATTCAATATTAACTATAGAATCCAACTGCAATAAATCTTTTAAAGCTCGTATAGATGAATAAGTAATACTTTTATCTAATTTTGGGTTTATGTAGTTTCCAGGCAATTCTAATAAACCATTTCCAAATGTATGGGATCTTTTATTTAATAAAATTTTATTATTAGATTTAATGAAGCAGTGAGCCATAACAAAGAATGGTTGGTTTTCTAAAAAATCCAATTCCCAACCATTATGATTTTCGATATAGATGAACTCATTATAAAGTGTTTCGTAATGAGTAAAAGAAATTCTTTGATTTTTTCCGTTGACGAAGTATTTTATTGCTTCATAGACGGCATTAGGCACATTGTCTCTAATGAATGAATCGGTTTTATCAACCAAATAATTCAATCCTTGATAAATTCTAATATTTCTAATGTCCAAAAATTCATTTCTAATATCCGTCGCGTTAATATCTGACAGTCTTTCAACCGGATATAACTCCCATTCTGGAAATAAATCCAAATAGAAGGAAGAATCATCTTTACTGTGACCAATGATACCAATTTTATCTTGTGCAAATTTTTCAACAATGCTCGTTATATTTGAAACCCAAATGCTATCATCATAAACAAAGTCTTCACAACTTTCAATTATGATGTCACAATCAAAATCTATATCATTCGATTCTTTAATCGAATTAAAAATCATAGATTTGCGCTCATGAGTCGAAAATGGGTTTTTCGTTGTCCTAGGTGCATTGTCTGAACCAATAATGACGATTAGTTGTTCTGTCAATTTTGACGCCATTTCAATGGTTTGCAAGTGTGCATTGTGAAATGGTTGAAACCTTCCGATATAAACTAAAGTTTTAATTTTTTTCATATTATTATTATTATTAATGTTGTAATTTTTTTTATGATACCATTTTTTTATCGAAAGGTCAAGATTTATTTTAGATTTTTAAAAATTAGTCGTAGTCGTTTTATTTAAAATTTCCTTAATTTTGTAAATTTCGCGTGTTGTCAATCCTATCTTGGTATCACACTTTACAAAATTATCTTTTTGCTCATCAAGCATATCGGAATCATCATCAACAATACAGTAATTCACTACATATGGATTACCTTTCAACCATGCTTCGATTTCTAATCCTCTACGCCCAGTCTTTAATCTTGGTGTCACATCTACAATTTGAGTATTTAATCCGGATCTACGAAGAAGTTGCTGCAACATTTTTAAATCATTTAAAATTCGCCACGATGACGAAACGACGATTTTAGCATCAACTTCTTTCAAACATTCACGAAGCATGACACATTTGTCTGGTAATAAATGTACACCATCAGCTAATGATGCTAAGTTGTTTAAAACTCCATCGATGTCTAAAAAAAGAATTTTCATATCAGTTATTGAAATTTTCACTAAGAATGGATTTTGAGGTAATTGTCAATGCTACTTGCTGCAGTTTATCTGCAAATGTATCTAAGATTTGAACATATCCTTTATCATAGACACTATTTACGGCTTGCATATTACTTGTAACAAAACTAATTGACTGTTCAAATCTTTCACGTATTTGATTTACATTTCGCGTAACTATTTTGTCGGAAGTATAAACTCTAAACATATCAAATTCTTCACGAATACTCATAATAGTTTTTGTTTCTTCAAATTGGTATATTTCTCGCATAATTGGTTGTATTGAATGCGATTTATCAACTAAATCAATTTGTATTTGTGTCAAAACAATATACTGTCTAATTTTACTTAATAATCGAACTGAAGTAGCATTTAGGCCGTAAAGTTGTAGATCTGTCAAACCAGTTTCATCAACTTCCGTAACTTCAACATCATTTAAATCAATTTCTTCTTCCATTAGTTAATCTCCAACATTGTTCTTAAATCTGCTTCAGACACTATCAAAATACGTTTATCCATACCGTCATTGTGTGCTTTTGCATTCAACTCTATAGTTTTTTTCATTTTTGAAGATGATGTGTCTTCATCATTCGTAACCAAAAAGTCTAAATTTTTTGTAACTGCAGCAATTTTTCCACCAGCATTGACGATCATTTCTTCATAATCTTTTCTCGTACCTTCATTCAATGTTCCAGTTATGCAAAAACTTTTTCCCACAATTTTACTTTTATGTGCTGTAGCATCGACAATTTTGCCTTTCTGTATAATTTTGAACCATTTTGCATTTTCACGTATTCTTTCTAAATTTGATTGAATACCGTCATAAATTGCGTTAGCTGTTTTATCTGCAATACCTTTTGTATCCAAAATATCTTCAGGTTTAAATGAATTATCCAATAATTTTTCCATTGGAAATTGTGAGAATAAATTTTCAAAAACTCGCACACCTTGGTTTGGAATGTTTAATAATGCAAAAAATTGTTCCGGGGTTATTTCTTTTACTGAATGAATCGCATCGAACGCTTTTTGTGCCGATTTCTTAGCAAAACCAGGCATACTTTCAATTTCATCAACTGTTAAACTCATCAACTCATCAATGGTAGAAATATCAAACAGTTCTGTCGCTTTTTCTACAAATTTATCACTAATCCCTTTAATGTCCAATGTATTAAACATATTTGTAAAAATACCTTTTGTTTTTGCAGGACACGACATATTTTCACAAACTAAATTGACTGAAAAAACGACTAATTTTTCTTCGCATTCTGGACAACATTCAATGATTTGAATGTGTTTTCCAGCCCCAGATTTTTTTACTCCGAGCATATGTGGTATTACATCGCCTCGTCTACAAACCACGCATTCACTATCAATTTTCAAACCTTCGGAATCCATCATTTTTTTCAACAGTTCGTAGTTATGCAATGAAGCTTTTGTAATCGTAACTCCCATAATATCGATTGGTTCGAATATTCCTGTTGGTATGATTTTTCCTGTCATGCCAACAGACCATCTAATATCTTTTAATTTTGTAATGGCGCCAGTACTATCAAATTTTATTGATGTTGCAAATTTTGGTACTAAACCGCTTGGCTGATACCCCAATTCTTTTTGAGATTCAAACTCATCGACTTCTTGAACCAATCCATCAATATCATAATCCAATTTATCACGGTCGCCAACCATATATCCCTTGTAAAGTGATAATGCTTCATTCGTGTTGTTGATTTCATAAAATTGTGGAGTAAAAAATCCTTCGCGTTGTAAAAATTTAAATTTACAGCTGGGTTTTTCAAAAATGGCAGAATTTAAAATCATGTAAGATCTCCAAATATGGTACTTACATGTTTTTTGCTGCCTGATGCCTGGATTTTTTTGTTAGCGATGCA
>Ga0257141_1000040_pt1 | contig 17133 bp, 29 predicted proteins | sample saktaT_17_FD_193544 | JGI IMG/M metagenome (GOLD analysis project Ga0257141, IMG submission 193544) | Metatranscriptome of saline water microbial communities from Sakinaw Lake, British Columbia, Canada - sak_2011_1_27_36m (Metagenome... | ecosystem: Environmental > Aquatic > Non-marine Saline...
ATTATGAAAGGATTCTTAAAAGTAACCAAAGTGTCAATGTGCAACCCACCAATGTTTCACAAGACCTATCCAAATCGTTATAACTCTAACTCTCTTACCTCCCGCTCGGAGTCTCTTAAATCTCTCCGGATTGAAGGTATCTTTGTAGACACTGCATCTCTAATCAATGTTATGGATGTTGATTATGCTGAGATGGTAGTAGGTGCAGGGTTCTCTTGGGATTTGTTTGGTAAACCAGTGAAGTTCTTCACCCCAACACAGCTTGTGACTGTAACCTCAGGTATTCTTAATTTTACCTCTATGGACGACAATGAGTGGATCAAGCTTGAGACCATTTCTACCGAAGTAGCTAAAGGCCATCCAATGTTTGATGGTGGTAAGACTCCAAACTTCGCCATTGCTGAGGTGCAAGAGTTCAAGTCAAAGGTTAAAGAAGGTGACATTATGGAAATAAGCTGTCGTCCTGCTTTAAGGGACAACAAGGATTTCACCAATGTTAAGCTCATCCAAAACCTGATGTTGGTTCCATGATTAACCCTTTTGTCTATATTGGATTGAAGACTCCCGAGGATATTGCTTGCGAGAAGTGGGCCATCGAGAAGTACAAACTTTATATCAAAACACGTGAGCGTGAAGTTACTGAAGCACGGTTTGTGTTGATATGGTACCGTTCCAAGGTATTAAAGATGGTGGCACGTAAAGCTACCGAACCTTATCCTCTCAGTTTACAATCAGTTAAACACGCGGGTAAAGTTATTAGGGATCTGTACGACACAGATGCTGTCTTTAAGTTTAGATATGAACAATTCCAAATAGACGTAGCGAAGTTACCGAGATAGCACGTATTATATATTTTAGTTTATTAACCATTTAACATTAATTGCACATGAAAACGCTATTATGCTTTATGCTCTTTGCATTTCTTGCGCTGTTTAACAGTCCGCCTGGTTACACAGCCGTCAATACTGATGCCACGTACCCGATTACGGTCAGTGTTGAGTTTCCTGCAGTGAACTTAATCTACACAGCTCCCATGCTGTCGGTTATTGTACACCCACCCTCAGTGATTAGTTATACTCTTTATTCCTGCACTGAGAATCGCTTTATTGAAAGACCGTTGAATTCTGGAGTTCCTGATGCCGTTGTCTTATTGGTTAATAAGTGTAACCCTTGGCTGAATTACTCTACTATTCAAATGTATTCCCGGCCACCTACTAATGCAGGCAATACACAACTCGCGTGACTTAGGCTCCGCTAAATATAACACATCAAAACATATCAAGTCCCATCGCGCAGGTGGGACTTTTTATTTATAGTCATTCGTATTAGAAGAGAAACACAATGGACTGGATAGATATACCAAAAGAGATCATTCACCACGTGTGGATACACATCCTCACTCTGTATGTATTTATCACTGAAGTAGGTCCTAAGATTTACACATTCTGGGACTGGGTCGCATGGATAGGCCGTTGGGTTATCCCTTGTATCCCTTGGTTCTTTGCAATTAAAATCAAATACTATGATAAAGAAGGTAGACCAATTCGTTAAGCAGGTTCTTGAGTCTCAACACTCCCAAATACTCTTTGCAGTTAACCATCAAAGGGTTGACGGTGTAGAACCAACCAGAGTAATTCATAAGGGTAACCAGAGGATTGAGATTCGACCTTACAACAGAGTATCTGAATATTTAGTCTATTATAAATCTAACAATGAAGAACATCAAAAGTACCCAACGGTTTATGTTATCTGCGGTGATGCGAAGATCATCAAGTTTGCTACTAGTGCTTTTGTTACTGGTAGGATGCAGGTCTCTCGAGAAAGAAGTTAGCCCAAAGCACTACAACCACCCGGGATTAACTAAACCACCACGGAACACCGACTGGTCTACACGTATTAAAACAGAAAACATGAACGACAGGAAGAAAGAATTAGAGATAATTATTAACCAATACCGCTCTGAAGTAGGACGGATTGGCCGTGAGATAACCGGAATGGTTAACAAGGATTGCAACGATGGTTCGTATCTTAAGGAATTACAATCTGTTGTCACCACCTTGCAGAATTATCAACAGGAGTATAGAACTTTAATAAATGAAGGTTATGAGCACCAAAAAGAAAGGATTGCTGACAGTAAGTCTTGAGTGGGCTAAACACCTACGTCCTTGGGGCAAACGCCTCTTCTGGAAATCAGAACGACAGGCAGGTCGCAAAGCTGCTAAAGATATTTAAGATAAGCGTTTAAAACGGGAGTCCCATCTCAGTTGGTAGAGCATCAACGTCTCTTTGCAAATCCAGACGTTGCGTGTCGCAGGTTCGAATCCTGTTGGGATAACAAAGTTCATTAGTTATTTACTGAAGGCAGACAGCTATCTACCGGTGTTAACCGATCCGGTCACCTTCAAAGGTAAAGGTAGTCACAACTAAGAGTGGGTCATGACCGAAGGTGTTGGGTAAGCGACTCCACTCCGTAAGGTGTTGTTGGAATAAACTTCTGGGACAAATACAGCGTCCAGTCTCGACATGTCAAACTTAGAATGGCTAACTGACTAATGAACTCCAATATTTAAGATAAGTTCAGTTTTGATGTATTGCTTTGCTGTTTGGACGCGGGTTCGATTCCCGCCAGCTCCACCCTTTCGCCAAGAGGTGAAACACAGGATTGATGGAATATACTCCTGAAATGCGAGGTATACCGCAACAACAGAAGACGCCACAGCGGTACGGGATTTGACCCAAAGAATTGTGGAAGAGGGTACGAAAGATGACCCAAGCCTGTGTTAACATATTGCAAGGGGCTGACTGGTTTTGACAGCAGTGGGGAGGTAGGTCACATGGAGTATCCGCAGGGATTACGTGTAAAGTAGATTGAACCCAGCTATAAAAGGCGCAAATAATGAAACTATTGAGCAGGAGTTCAGAATTGCTGCTTAATACGCCTGGGCCCCGATAAAGGCCCATCGGTGTTAATTATTAAAACAAACATAATGGACAAGATTCAAATTACTGATTCAATCAGACAAGCAAAAGCTATTTCTAAGACTCTGCAATCAGGTCTTAACATGGAAGGTGATTATTCTCAAAAGTCACCTATCGACATTTTGATTGAACTAGCAGAAAGGGTGATTGCAGAACCTGAAGTAAAACCTATTGAAAGTTTTAGTGAAGGTATTGATTTAATCACAAAGGAACGTGAAGAACAAATCCTTAAGCATGGATTCACACGTGCTCATGACAACGAACACGTTGATGAAGAGTTGCTTAAAGCTGCTATCTTTATCTTAACTGAGAATTGGGACTGGTTCCCTGCTAAGACATGGAAGATTGAATGGGGAGCACGGTTCCTTGATAAGGGTAAATTAGAGAAACTTGCAGTAGCCGGTGCTCTTGTTGCTGCTGAGATTGATCGCTTGATTGAAATCTCTATTGCAAACAACACCTTATCCCAAGGAGAATGAAGATAGTTTTTATAGCTAGTCCTCTTGAGATAGGGTACTTTGAAGTTCCTGAGAATATGAAGATAATCCTAACAGGGATAGGGTCAGAGTGTGTCATTCCAATCCTTAACCATCTCAATTTTGACTACGGGAATTATGACTCCTATTACAACTTAGGTACGTGTGGAGCGTTTGGCATCCCTGTTGGCACAGTAGTTAGACCAAACAGATTTCAGAAGAGGCATTGCTCCTTTGACTATTACAAGCAACAGACATCAAACAAGTTAGTACTCTGTACATCCGTTGAGCAGTTTGTATCAAGTCCAATTGGAACGCCTACCTCCGGCATTGTAGACATGGAAGCATTCGACATTGTAACTCTTGTTAGAAGGTTTGCAGGTAAGGACACTGAGGTGGTAAAGATTGTATCAGATAATTTTGATGGGTCAATCCATGACTGGACTAATAATGCCAAGAAATATCACTCGTGGATGCACACAGAACTCAAACGTATTATAGATAAAGACTGAAGGATATGAATTACGCATCTTGGTTAGCTCTTCGAATCTATGTAAGGATTTATGGACACAAGCCCACTGTGCGCTCCGTATTTAAAGGTATATTTGTTCTTTTTATACTATGGGTTCTATATATTTCATTCCATGTACGTCCTAAAATTAAATCGGACAGACCTCTGAAAGAAGTAGAAAATTACTCTACGTATTTAATATCAAATCGTTCTAGTTTTATTGCATTGAATTCTGATTCGTACTAAAGGGAAATCATCCACCAAGATGACCAGAGTTCTAACAAGTTGAAGCACTGAAACTTCTAACGTATTATAAGGAAAGTTATTCAACCAAAAGTATTTATTAATTATTAATTTCAAACACAGAACACCATGAAAGGTAAAATTGATGTCCGTTTCGCGTTGCCACAAGTTGGCCGTATTCGTAGCCGCATTGAAAATGCACCAGTTGAATTGTCTAGCGACATTCGCAAAGAACTGCAGAAAGTAGCAGTTGAAGTATTGAACGAAGCAAACCTGAACATCCGTAACAAGATGATCGCTTATGTAGCCGGTCGTACCGACTTAGTTTTCAAGAATGACGTTCACAAAAAGCAAGTTCTGGCTCCAATGTCTGGAATCTTTGACAGTGTATTCGCTGTTGATGCTGATGCTCTGAATGCTATCGTTGGTGACGATGCTCCAAAAGCACCGAAAGCTGAAAAACCAGCTGAAAAACCAGCTGCTGAAACCAAAGCTGCTCCTGCTGCAAAGACTACTGCTCCAAAAGCACCGAAAGCTGCTCCAAAAGCAAAAGCTACTCCAGTAGCACCTGAAGCCGAAGAAGAAGATGTTACCGAAGATTTCGAAGACGAAGCTGAGGTTGACGAAACTGCCGGTGAAGAAGAATTTGAAGATTAGTACCTATCCGGATCGTCCGTAACCACTGATCGACAAGACTCGTGGATTAGTCAAAAACTAAGTTGTTGATTATCACGAAGGAACCCTGAGCTTAATGTTCGGGGTTTCGTATTTATATGAAACTACAATATGATTCTCTACATCAGACATAAGAATATTTGGATCAACTTTGTCACAACTCCAGAAGAGTTCAATGACTTTGTGGATGCATTGGATAAAAAGAAACAGACTGTTGTCGGTGACATTGCATTGTTCAATCAGAAGATGAAGAATATGCTATTGAAGGTGATGGAAGAATACCCACTCCTCGATCTCTATTCATCTATTGATATAGTTGACGGACCTATTCTTTCAAGAGTGGTCCAGATCAAGAAGGCTCACCTTACCTATCCAAAACATGGGGTAGCTCTTGATGAATTCCTTGAGACAGATCGAGACTACCTTGCTATTGACTCGTATCTCTCCGAACTCAAGCCATCTAATAAACTCCTGATAAAGGGTACAGATAAGCGACTAATCAACCTAATAATAGCCTGCGATGAAGTTAGTAATAAACATTAAGGACGACCTCTTTGATATAATTCCTTTTCTGTACCCCAACCTCTCAATTGAGCACGAGCTACGAAAGTCAGACAGGTTTATTCTGAAGATGGACATTCGCAGTAAGAAGGATATGATGAACCTTGAGGACAGGTTTGACGACTATGTTGTAATCTCCAAAGTCCTATACAATGAGAACTGGGATGAAGCTAAGATAATTGAACAACTAATTGAGTTCTCTCGAGTTAGGTTCAAGTGTCGTAAACGCACTCTTCCTGAGCTCTTAACTCTAGAAGGTCACGAATTTATAGACCGGGCTAAGCAGTTCATGTTTGAAGGGTCATTAAACCAAGAGGAAGAGGAATCAATCCTTGAGTTATTCAATCTGTTTGGACAGGCTAAGTTTATTGAACGATTCCTACAAATGGCTGAAACCATTCCAGTCCAGAAGCTTGTCAGTTCCATAAATACATTTGTAACCAAGGTAGCTGCAGGTAGAGACTCCTCATCACTGTTTTACAAGAAGAAAGCCATCGTATTAGATACGAAGATAATCTCTAATTACAAGAAGGCTATTGAGAACTTCAACTATTCTCACAGAGACCCACATGGTTTGAATTATCTTAAATTTTACATAGATTTAGTACAATGAAAAAGAACTATTGCGTAATGTCCATGAAGGACTTGAAGACTGCACAGACACTTGATGCTATGCAGGTCACCTTAAACACCAAGGTACACCCAAACAGTAGAAATACAGTATCACATATTCTGAACCTTGAGAAGTCAGCACCAAAAACAGACAAGTTTATTCATAGCGACTACCTTCTAACAGCACCAAGGTTTTCACTTCTTGATCCTAATTATCAGAAGGCTTATGTTCGTGAGATACTTGATATCTTAGGTACTACAGCACCCGAAACATCAAAGGTAAGAGGAATGGTAATTCACATGGATGCACCGTTTAAGAAGGAAATGCTTGAGGAGATGTTTACCAAACCAATCATGAACGAGCAGGTGGCTGCTTATTACGCCAAGAAATACTTCATAGCTAACTCATTCACCAGTCAAGAGTCTATTATCACAATGCTTACTACCACCAACAATGACACAACCAACTCACGGTATGTCACTGCATTTATGGAAACCTGGTATTGGGCATCAGTTGGGTTCCTTGCTCTTCATCTCTTCGAAGCTGCTAAGAATGCACAGACACCAATTCCAAGAGGTAAGATTTATCTGGAGAATACCACCAAGGTTCCTGTCCGTGGTTCACGTGCTTGCCCGGGTATGATAGACTTTAACGCTCGTGTGGCTTTGGAGTTTGGATCACTGTTCGGAATATGTATTGATACTGAGCACGCCTATGCTTCGAAGGACTTCAACCTCATGGAAGACCCAGTTACCGAGGATATGGAAAGGTTGATTGAAGAAGGTAGATTGATGGTACACCTCAATACAATTCCTGCCAATGTAACACCCGGTTCATACAAAGACGATCACAGTTTCACATCTATAAGTGAATGTTCAAAATATACGTATAAAGATTATGTTGACTTAACTAACCGATTGGATTCATTGAATATTCCTTGGATTCGTGAGGTTAAGTCTGAAACTATGGAACGTGAACTCAATTACAACAAACAATGGGACCTCTTGAGTTAGTAGCTAAGGAAAAGAATGAACATGAACGTGCTCTCGAGAAATCAGTCGAGATGTATGAGAATGGAGTGATTGACAAAGAGACCCATGAAACTCACAAACGTAATCTAACAAAGATAATAGCTGAATACACAGTTGCACTTAATAAATTATTAGAGTAATGTCAAACGAATACAATGTATTAATAGAACTCATGGCTAAGAAGGAAGATGAAGTGCGTAAGCTGTTCAGTCTTCTCGACGAGTGTACAGTTAACTTGACCAATGAAGACCTTAAGGGACATGAAAGGTATGAGGTAGCCATGGGTGTAGAGTTTATCATTCTCCGTATTAGAGTCATTGTAGCATCCGAGTTGGATAACATCAATGGTGCTATTACTAACTTATTTGATAGGGAGATACCAACAAACATTCAGATTAAGATGAAGAAACGTCAGGCACAATTAATCTCCACAACAGGTAGACTTAACGAGCTTCGTGAGGATCTTAATTCTATGCAGAAGATGATTTATACATACAGACAATTACCACAATAACAAGTATACCATTCATATCATTTCATTATTCATTTAATTCATTACAGTTATGCCATTAGTTCAAATTAAAATGGGAGATCGCGGTAAATCACCGATGATCAAACGTTCCGATGTTGCCGGAGGTACCAAAGGACGTGCAGTATTACTTGATCCCAACCCACGTTGTGCGGTAGTTGCTTATGACGAAGATCAGAAAATGACCTTCTATGCTGACCAAGAGACGGTCATCAAATACAAACTAAGAGGTAATGTTTATTATCTTTTGTTGATTGCCCGCTTAAACACGGACATGAAAGGTGATGTAATTGGTGATGACTTCGTGGTTGAATACCTTCGCCTTGCTGACAAGGAATACGCTAAAGTAGCTGATGCTATGGAAGAACAAGAATGTAACAGCATTCTGTTGACCAAGGAAGTAAAAGGTGAGTATTCTTACGTGATTGCCACTGTATCCAAGAAAGGTGTTCCGAATGAAATAATTTCGAAACTACAGGATTTGGATCTTGAGCCACTGTGGTCAATGGTTGAAGCCGATGTTGCTCGCCCAATTGAAAGCTATTTGATTGCTATCGGTGAAATGGCTAAGCCAGTTGCCGGACAAAGACAGCCAAATCGTCAGTTACAGAGCGGATCCAATGCTGCTGCTATCGGAGGTCAAGCTAAAACAGCTGCTCCAAAGAAAACAGCTCTTGTTGCCCCTAAAGAAGTTGAAGACGTCGAGTTTGAAGAAGCCGATGAATTCGCGACTGAAGAGGACGAAGCATTTCAGTAGCATTGTTTGACATCGTACTAAAAGGGGAACTTAAAACATTCCCCTTTATGCTTTTATTAGGACTTGACCCATCGTTCACTAGAACGGGAGTATGCCTTACATCAGGTATCTCATTCAAATACAAATCAATCAAAGTCAAAGAATGTCAGTGGCGTATTGATACTGTGCTTGAAGAAGCACACTCTGTCACTGTTAAACTAAACACTTATCTCAGAGAACAAGAGGTAGACTTTGAGAATCTTATTGCAGTAGTTGAATATCCAATCTTTGCAACCCGATCCGGATCGTATTTGGGAGTGATAATGTCAAAGCTTGACTCTTATTTCAGAGCTAAGAAAGTGACAATTATATTCCTACCGGCTGTTGCAGTTCAATCTTACACCAAGACTAACGGTAAAACAGCACTGGTTGAGTGGTATAAAGCCAACGTGGATACAACCTTTAAAGGTAACCACGATGAAGCAACAGCAGGAGTCCTAATTCAAATAGGCGTTGAAGTAATTAATGGAACCTATAAGAAATCATCACTAATAAGAAAGTATGGCAAAGAAGACAAATTCTAAGGACAAGATCACATTCCAGGGACTGGTAGCGAGATATAAAGAAGCTGACTCAATTCCTGCTGAATGTGTATCAACAAACATTGACTGTCTTGACGATCAATGGGGAGGAGGGGTTCATCTCGGTTACTGTTACTCCTTGTGGGGACCTGCAGGTTGTGGAAAATCAACTCTCGCTCTTCAAGTGGTAAAGGCATTCTGCAAGAAAGGTAAGAAAGTAGTTGCTCTTGATGTTGAGAAGGCAATGAATGATCGCCAGATTGACACCTTTGGATTGCGTGAATTTGTAGACAACGGAACATTTGTGATTCTACCGATTGACACCTATGCAGAATGGGAAGATGTAATGGATGGAATTATTGAGGACGGCACAATATCTCTGATGTTGGTGGACTCAGAAACCATGACCAAAGTATCTCTTCCTCAGGAATTAAGAGTAACTGATGTTCGCCCGGCTATCAAAGCTGCTCAGGGCTCATTCATTCTTAATAAGATGAAGTCGATGTTTTATCACCATCGCATTGCCTCAATTGTGCTGTTTCACGCCCGTGCTAACTTCTCAATCAACGGAGGTACTGTATCTGACACTAAACAAGCCGGTGGATTTGCTGCTGAACACGTTCCAGACATTATCACCAAACTCACCATCCATGAAAAGATCAAAGAAGGAACAGGTGATGATGCTCCACAGATTGGTGTTGGTATCAAGATTGAATGCACCAAGAACAAGTTTGCTGCACCTTTCAGACCAATCAAGAAGAAACTAATCTTTGGTAAAGGTATATTGAAACGTATTGACCTTATTGATACTGCTCTTGAAAGAGGAATTATCACAATGGCAGGTGCCGGATTCTTCACCTTACCAGACGGAACAAAGGGCAGAGGAACTCAAGCTCTTTATGACCTTCCTAACGATAAACTCGCAATGATACAGAAGCATTTGAAAGCTCAATAAACTGAACCAGTAAAATACAGCTTTGAACCCAGTTGGAAATAATTAGTTTTCCGATTGGGTTTAATTTATATATCTGGTTTTAAGTTGAATTTCTAACAATTAAAATCATAAGTCATGGATCTCGGTAAATTAACAAAGATTGTGGACACAGATGCAACTGCACCTGCTGCTCCTAAAGCCAAAGTAGCTGATTCAGTGAAGGAAGGCAAACGTGTAGCTGATGCTGCAAAAGCCCGTCTGAAAAAGATTAAAGATGAAGTGGAAGAAGAATTGAACGAAACCGAATCAACTGAAGATGCAGTAACAGTAGCCCTTGAAGCACTTGACAATGCAGATCAGACTCCGGAAGAAGTAGTTCAGGCTCTCGTTGAAGTATTGGCTGACAAGATCGACGAATTGGTCGAAGTTACTGACACTCAGAAAGCTACCATCGCCCGTTTGCGGACTCAGTTAAAACGTGTAAACGATTCACGTCGCGCTGCTCCTGCAAATCGCAGACCTGTTACCGACCCTAAAAAAAAACAGTAGCAGTATTTGATTCTGCCAGTATTCCTACTGGATTGACCAAGACCATGCGCAAAGGGATGACACAATTCATTTCTGACCGCAAGGCCTTGGTTTATTGCGATAATGAGATTCACGGATTCCTGTTTGACTCTGTAATTCCTGCTCGCGAAGCATTCCAATTTATTACAGACTCAGCTCCCAAAGCTCTCGATCCAAAGTCTGAACGCTCATTCAACATTCTTTACAACAAACGTCTGGCTGATAAGGCAGGTAGCATTTATGTGTCTGTTGGAGCCGAGACCAACATGGCCTCATTCAACTCATTCACAGAAGTTAAAGATTCCTGTGAATCGGTTAATCTGACAGGTAAAAGTTAAGGATGCTGCTGATGAAAATGAAGATGATCCTGAACCATCACACTATGTCACCTATGGTGAATCCTTTGATTGTGTGATGAAGAAAAAGCCTGAAGCTGAGATAGGAACTCTATCCAAACAGTTTAACAGTGTTGATTATGAGTCAGATAACCACCATGATACTAAATGGACAAGCTACTATTTTAATACAAAGGAAGATGCTGAAGGTTTCAAAAAGGCTATAACTCCGATTGTGAAAAAGAAGTCAAACTACCAAGGTAGTGATTTCAACATTGACGAACCAGAAGTAGAACCTTACAGAGAAGATGATGACGATTTAGGAGCCGAGCCAGTTGGTGGAGAAAAAGAAGATCAAACTTACTGGGTAGAAAGACGGTTCAATGAAGCTAATGGAAAAACCATTGCGGATGGGTGGAAACTTTATGTTGATGTTCTGAAGGAAGATAATCAGATTGATATCATTCTCAAGAAAGGAAAGAAGAAAGTATTCATTTATTATGCCAAGGAAGACGGTAAATACACTTTAGGTATGGAGGATGATGCTGAAGAACCAATTGTTGATAAATTTCCTGATGTTTTGACAGGTGAAAAAGATACCAATGATCTTATCAAAGGGTTAGGTATCTAACTAAGATTAAATGTAACAGATTTAAAAGGGGTCACCTAACAGTGTCCCCTTTTCTACGTATTATAAGGAAAGAGAATTACTATGATTGAGATAGCAGGAATACAGTACATTTACAGCAAGAAGTGTCCATTTTGTAAGAAAACTTATGGTACCAACTCAAGAAACCAGAAGTTCTGCTGTGCAGAGTGTGGCAAGAAATACTCAACACGCAAGAAAGCAGGACAAGCAAGGTATCAAACTATAGCACCGGTTGAAAGAATCAGAGTTGCTGCTCATACCTTGGCAACCAGAACAATGGAACTCCTTTGCGAATTAGGGTTAAAAAAACGAATCTGTACATGCCCAGAGTGTGATGTGATTGACAAGCTAGAAACTCACCACTACGATCTGAACTGGTTAAATAACACCCCTGCAAACATTGACTATTTCTGTTTGAAGCACCACGCTCAGGAACATTCGAAATTGATCAAACGATTGGATGAAGAGGGTTTGATAATAGAAGAATTCTATCCTATCGATTTTCTCCCTCTCGCTCGTATTATTAATAAAGATAAATTCAAGTAAGTCATGACAGAACATGAACGCAAAGTTAATATAGAGGTGGGTGCAATGAATTCTCCCAAGGGAAGAACAAACCTACCACAGCCAGGTGCACATCTGGAGATTATTGCATCTCAAGAGTTCTGGCATCCGACTGAGAATATTGCGTTCGTTGAGCTTGAAGGAAAGAAGATCCTCCACCAATGTTGGAGATCGTCTATGGGCAGACTTGAATGGAAACCAGTACCAACAATAGAGCTATGACATCTACAAAAGAACTTGAGGAGTTATTTCCTGGAATTAAGGTAATGACCATTGACGTTGGTGATCGTGTTATCTGTGATCTTTGCAACACCGAGTACACTAACAGTGATGCTGTTGGTGGAGTACTATTTTCACACAAGGCTTGTTGTCCTATTTGCGCTCCAGAGATGATAAAGAATGCAAAGAAGTTCAAAGAGACTAGGTTTCTAGAATTGCCTACAGTTGGTGAAACCTTCCGTGATTTCGTACTAAGAATCAGAAAACGCTAAGATATGTCACTATTAATCCAAGTAGAGAACTTTAAGTCAGTCAAGAAGGCTAAGATTAATGTCGAAGGTCTTACTGTGCTTAAAGGAGAATCGAATGCTGGTAAATCTAGCTTCCTAAAAGCTATCTACCAAGCTACCCACAACCGCTTTAAAGGTAATACTGTGCACTGGGGACAAGAAGCTGCAATCATTAAGATTAAGGCATCTGACGATCCTCGCGTGCTGACCGTTACACGCAAGATGGCAGGTGGATCACCAATTGTTAAACTTGGAAACCTTCCTGCTTGGAGTAAGTTGAACCGTGAGATGCCTACTGAAGTAGAGCAGTTTATCAAGATGGGTACTGTTGCAGTATCTTCATCAGAGAAATACAGCCTTAACTTCTTCGGTCAGTTCAAAGCACCTCTATTGGTAGGATTCTCACCTAAGAAGGTGATGGATATTCTTGCTACAAGTAAGGCATCTGATGATCTTATACTCCTTCGCAAAGAACTCGAGTTACACCGTGAACGTGTAAAGGGAGCATTTGAATCAATTGACTCTTTGATGAATGAAACTAAGGAAGACCTTCACCAAGTAGGAAGATCCCTTGAAAAGATGGATAAGGTTCCACTTCTCATGAAAGGATATGCTCGCAACCAAGAGTTGAAGGAACTATATGATAATCATGAAAGATTGCTATACACTCTTGAGTATCAAGACTATTTGACTGAAAGGGAAGCAGGTTTAAAGATGGCTGTTCAAACCCGTGAGTTGCAGGATAAACTACAAACTAAGTTCTCTCAACTTGTAACCCTCCTCGACAATGTTCAAACACTGAAGGAAGAGAAAGTTAAGATATCACGATTGAATGTGATAATCACTAACAAACCTAAGATTGATGCTCAGATTAAACAAAAGCAAGGCCTTGAGAAATTGTTATCACAGATCCAATTCAAGAGCACAGCTTCTGAACGAATCACTCTAATCACACGTGTAATAAATGCTAAAGAATTCATAGAATTCAGAGCAAACGAGATGGTAAAGTATATTCAGTTAGGTCAGCTAATACAGAAGAGACCTAATCCTGCAATACTAGAGTTTATATTTGATGTGATTCAGATGAAACAAGAAGCAGGAACGTATTATGCTGAGAATGTACAGAACAAAATAACCATGATGAAGCTCAACCAGTTACTTGAAAAGGTACAAGCTGATCTTGAGTTAGATGCTGAAATAACACGCCTTGAGAATATGATAAACTCAGGAATCTGTGACAGATGTGGAAAGCCACTTAACCAACATTAAATATCATATCATGTACAAAGAAATGAATCTTGAAGAGTTGAAGAAGGAATATGCTATTATGCAAGAGCGCGCGTCTGTTGTCGAAACAAGTATTGACAACCTATCAAAGGAACTCGGTATTGAACCAACTGAAGAAGCTATTCAGGCTAAGTTGAAAGCTCTAAAAACAACTATTGACAAGAACCAATCTAAGATGGATTCTATCATGGATGAACTTGAAGCTCTTGTTGAACCACAGATTGTTAAACCACAAGTGTTTGAGAATGAGGTCAACGATGTTATTGCTGACGAGGAAGAAGTAGAGGACGAAGACTTTAACGAAGACTAATGGACCGCTACCAAAAGATAGTGACGTTCTATGAAGACCTCGAGAAGGAAAAGATCGTAAAGCTCAAGGTTCTTGACAATGCCATTAAAAAGATGGAGAAGGTCAAGCTAGAACAGACTAACGTCTTATCTGCTATAAAGGCATGTAAGGATGTAAAGTCAATTCTGTCAGCAAACACCATTGAGCAGTGCGAACAACTCTCCAACTCAGCTCTTCATGCAATATTCCAATCGGGATCAGTAATCAAGTATTCTGACGAAGACTCCAAGTTTGTGATTGATGAAGGTGAAGGTAAGATCACCGACCTTGTTGAGGATAATGGAGGTGGTTACATGTCAGTCATATCATTTATATTTGATGTGTTCCTGATTATCAAGACAGGATCACGCAGATTTCTTGCTTTTGACGAGCAGTTCACAGGTGTATCCAAAGTATACTTTCCTGAATTCCTTGAGTTCTTGAATAAACTTTGCACTGATCTAAACTTCGATATTCTACTGGTCACTCACGATGAACGTATCACAGAAGATAATGTAAACCATATTTATGAGATGGTAGAAGGTGAAGCAATAAAACACTCCTAATCATGACAGAATACGCTTTTATAACCGACCCACACTTTAACTCACATTCAAACGTCAGAACAGGTGATTACACCCAAGATCTTCTTGACAAACTTGAAGATGTAGTTGAGAAGTGTAATCAATGGGACGCAACACTCCTGATAGGTGGTGACATTTTTGATAAGCCATCAGTTCCTGACTTTGTAAAGACATGGGTGACAAGGACATTGAATAAGCTCAACAAAAGACCATTTGGAATTCCCGGTAATCATGATATATTATTTGATAGTTTGGAAAAGTCAGATAAGACATCGTTACAAGTTCTGTTTGAAACAGGAGTCATAAGACGACTAACCAACGAGCAATTTGAGGATCACATTCTTACCTCCCAAACTCCGGTAGTTTACAACGACAAACCTCAGATTGTGGTATTTCACGGATTCCTCAACCAACAAGACGGAAGAAACACATTTTCATTTGGAGATATTCAGGCAGATTCTGAAGCACTTGTGCTTCTGGGGCATGACCATGTCCATTATGAGGATGTACGTTATAAGAGCACAACTATCAAACGTATCGGATCATTTACTCGAGGAATCAGGAATGATGACCAGATGCGAATTCCACAAATGCTAAGAATAAGAGTAAACAATGGCAAGATTGCAACAAAACTTTATCCGATCAAGTGCAAATCTCCGGAGAATCTATTCAAAACTAAGAAGGTTAAACCAGTGCAGGACACATCTGGTAACAATTACTCGGCCATTATTGAACAGATACGTAAGTCTACATCTAAGGAACTAGCACTCGAGGAAGCGTTCGCCTTAATCTGTGACGACAATACTTTAGGATTTATCAAGGAAAAACTAATGGATATTAAAAACAAAAAGTTAAATAAGTAAAACTATGGTTAAAGAAGCTAACGCAAAAACAGATGATTTCGAAGAAGATGAAATTGTAGTTGATGAAACCGAAGCAGGTGACGACTTCGGTGATGAATCTGATGATCTCGAATCTGATACGGATGAATCTGATGAAGATGATTTTACAGGAATTGAAGCACAGCGCGATCCTGAGTTTATGAAAGGTGATGAAACAGGAAACCTTGAAGCTGGTATTAATGAATTGGATGACTTTGATCTTAATGAGTATGTATCAGGTTATTCGAACTATGACCATTTCCTTGCGTTACCTAAACGTGAGCTGATTCAGTTTATCCGTGCAGTTGAACCGCTTACCAAAGCATCAATTGACCAGTACGGTAAAACAATCAGGATTGAGTGTATATCTAAGGATTTGGTTGAATTGTTGTATGTTAATTCACCGTTCCGCCTGGCCTTAAAAGTAAGCAACAAATCACAGAAGATGGTAACATCGTTCTGTATTTCAGTATCACTTCTGAAGAAGGTGATTGCAGAGAACTTTGCAAATGTTGTGCTGGTAGAGGAAGAAGGCGAGATGAAGGTAGCACTTTGTGATTCACTATTATTCTTGGAAACTGCACCTCTTTCTGCTGAAGAATACGTGTTTGCACGTAATAAACCAACCCATCCACTCGATATCGAGATTGGACGTCAGGTATTCCGTAGGGTAGGCACAATCCTTGGGTCTTCGGACCGGGCTTCTGAAAAGATAATTGTGGTTAAGGATAATAAATGTTACCTCAACACAGGAATGTTCTCAGCTGCTGTATCAAATCCATTCAAAACCACTGAGGAGTTTGTTCTTTACAAAACCTCCATTGATCTTCTGTCTGTGTTGATGGAAATCTCTAAGGTCGACATTCGTTGGGACATCAAAGGTGAAACACTGCAGGTTGAGGCCGATGGTCTGATCTATTGTGAAATACCAATCACTCCATCGATTGATGATTTCTTCTCTGTAAAGGTGGCCAAAACTCTTGACTTCAAAGCTGACATCATTGTTGTAAATGACTCAATGATCAGACTGTTGTCAGTGGTCAACTCATTCGAATACCTCTCGGATATTGTTACAATCTCCTTTACCAAGGACTCAATGAAGATCAAAATTACAGCTAACACTCTTAACCGTGAGTCTGTCTACACCTTCCCGTTTGTTGAAGGAACTGTTCAGAAAGAGGGTGAGATGAAGGTGTCCGCTGCAGTTATGAAACCTTATCTTGAAGTAGCCGGCGCTGAAGTTAAATATGCCTTCAACGAAGAAGGTATCTGCATCAGTTCTGAGCTTGGTAACTTTATCATCCGCAGATCGAACTAAGTGACTCGGGTTATTACATTACGCCCAACACAACGCCAAAGCAAGACTACAGGACAGTGGTTTAAACTCAAATCCTTGATACAAACCAGATCTGTTGGTAGTCTTGTCTGGCGATGGGAGATGGAAGAAATAGTTCCTAACTCTTCGACTCTATTAGCCTATTTATCTGCCCTTCAACGAGAGGGCACTATCAAAAGGTTATGGAAGTGCCATCAAATAGTTAAACACTTACAGTAATCGTA
>Ga0257141_1000041_pt1 | contig 16980 bp, 29 predicted proteins | sample saktaT_17_FD_193544 | JGI IMG/M metagenome (GOLD analysis project Ga0257141, IMG submission 193544) | Metatranscriptome of saline water microbial communities from Sakinaw Lake, British Columbia, Canada - sak_2011_1_27_36m (Metagenome... | ecosystem: Environmental > Aquatic > Non-marine Saline...
GCTATTATGATTTTTGAAGATCCCCACAGCAAGCAGCGGCGTTTGCGTTCGCTGTTTCGGATCAGGAACTGGCATCAGCAGCCTTTTCTGCAACCGGACCTGCGCCACTTTTCTCAGGCGCAGATGCTGCTTTCTTTTCCTTTTTTGCTTTGGCAGATTTTTTGACTCCGTCTTTTTTCTTAACAGGAGCTTTTACTTTTTTCTTGGTTCCATCTTTCTTTTTACTCTTCTCCGGGGCGATAAGCTCAACGATGGAAATTGGCGCGGCATCCCCGGGACGCCTTCCGACCTTTACTACTCTTGTATATCCTCCTGATATGGAGCCAAAACGTTCGGAAGCTTCCTCGAAAAGCTTATGAACAACATCTTTTTCCCTCACGATGGCAAGTGCCTGCCGCCTTGCACTCAGATCACCCTGTTTCGCAAGAGTTACAATTTTATCTGCCCAGCGTTTAAGTTCTTTTGCTTTTACATCGGTGGTGCGGATGCGGTCATGTTTAAACAGAGATGTCACCATGTTTCTGAACATTGCTTCCCTGTGACTGCTTGTTCTTCCTAATTTTATACCTGCGTTTCGATGTCTCATATAACAGTCTATTCTCCTTCTGCCTTTTCTTCTTCAGGAGGCACAAACCCTTCCAGTTTCATACCCAGAGAAAGGCCCATTTCGTTCAGCACTTCCTTGATCTCGTTTAAGGATTTTCTTCCGAAATTCTTGGTCTTGAGCATTTCCGCTTCTGTCTTGCTGACAAGCTGATATATCTTCAGGATATCTGCGTTTTTCAAGCAATTTGCACTTCTTACTGAAAGCTCGAGCTCTTCAACGCTCCGGTAAAGATTTTCATTAAACTGAGGTTTTTGCCGCTTGTCTGTTTTTTTTCTCCGCTTCGGGCTCGAGTTTTTCATCAAAATTGATGAATATCGTCATCTGTTCTTTTAATATTTTTGCCGAATATGAAACCGCCTCCTCAGGTGAAATACTCCCGTCAGTCCAGACTTCCATTGTAAGCTTGTCATAATCGGTTCTCTGTCCGACACGGGCATTTCCTACCACATAGTTTACACGCTTTATAGGTGAAAATATGGAATCTATCGGAATAGTACCTACGGGTGCGTTTTCATCCTTGTTTGCTTCGGATAAGGAATAACTTTTCCCGACCCTTACTGTCATGGTAGCTTTTAAAACGGCGTTTTCCGACAGAGTCGCGATATGATGATCAGGATTCAAAACCTCACATTTGCCATCATCACTTACAAAATCCCGTGCCGTTAATTTACACTCACCCTTTGCTTCTAAACGCATGATTTTCGGATTATTATCGGCAACCCTGAACCGCACATCTTTAAGATTAAGTATAATTTCAGATACATCTTCAAGCACACCCGGTATCACGCTGAATTCATGAAAAACGGAATCGAATTTTACCGATACTATAGCGGCGCCATAAAGCGAGGAGAGTATTACACGCCTTAATGCATTACCAATAGTTATTCCAAATCCTCTTTCAAGAGGTTCACAAACGAACTTGCCATAATTCGGCATACCGGTTACCTGAACCTTCTCGGGCGTAATCATCTCTTGCCAGTTCATGTACATAAGTTCATTTGATGCCATTTTTATTTTCTCCAGATTTTTTTTCAGAGGACACCTTTTTGCAAGTCATATAGTAAAGCGTTCAAATACGGACTGCTTTCCATACTTGTACGGCATGGTATATGGGTGTTTCAGCAAAACACTTTTATTTAAGGAATGTCGCCTGCCTCGTTATATTATTATTTAGAATAAAGTTCCACAATAAGCTGTTCCTGGATAGGCATCGTGATATCTTCGCGGACAGGAAAACTTTTTACTCTTCCCTTAAGATTTTCTTTTTCCAATTCAAGCCACTGTGGAATACCTCTTCGAACAACAGCTTCCAAAGATTCGCTTATTGCTTTTACATTCCGGCTGGTCTCATTTATCTCTATTATGTCTCCAGTTTTTATCAGATATGATGGAATGTTGATTTTTTTGCCGTTAACACGGAAGTGATTATGTTTTACAAAGTGACGTCCCTGGGAACGCGAACCAGTGAAACCAAGCCTGTAGACCACGTTATCAAGTCTTCTTTCCAGCAATATGAGGAGGTTTGTTCCGGTAATATCCTTCTGCCGCTCGGCTCTTTCAAAGAAAAGATGAAACTGCTTTTCTGAAAGCCCGTACATACGTTTTGCCTTTTGTTTTTCTCTCAGCTGGACCCCGTAATCAGATATTTTTCTCCCGCGCCGCTGGCCATGCTGTCCCGGGGAATAGCTTCGCCTGTCAAACGCGCATTTATCCGAATAACAGCGATCCCCTTTAAGAAATAATTTCAAATTTTCCCGCCGGCATTGCCTGCATACTGCACCTGTATATCTTGCCAAATCTTCCTCCTTTTAATAGTTTAGGCTGTTAGGCTTTTAGCTTTCAACTACAACCTATCAGACTACAGTCTATCTTTATTATACCCTGCGTCTTTTCGGCGAACGGCAACCGTTATGCGGAATTGGCGTTACATCCTTTATGATTAGGATATTAAAGCCCGTTGCCTGAAGCGAGCGAAGAGCCGATTCCCTTCCCGGCCCGGGCCCCTTGACAAATACTTCTACATTCTTCATACCATGTTCCATTGCTTTCTTTGCGGCATCTTCAGCCGCAAGCTGGGCCGCAAAAGGAGTGCTTTTTCGCGATCCTTTAAAGCCCTGGACACCGGCGCTCGACCATCCTACGACGTTCCCCGCAGGATCCGTAATAGAGACTATTGTATTGTTGAAAGTGGAGTAAATATGGACTACTCCATTGGTAATATTCTTTTTCTCTTTCTTTTTCGTTCGGGTTTTTTTCGCCATTTATAAAGCCCCTGTATATTATTTTGCTACTTTTTTGTTGCGGCCTTTTTCTTCACAGTTGAGCGTTTCGGTCCCTTTCGCGTCCGGGAATTCGTTTTTGTCCTCTGCCCTCTCACAGGAAGCGATTTTCTGTGGCGAAGGCCCCGGTAACATCCAAGATCCATGAGTCTCTTGATGTTCATTGAAAAATCCGTACGGAGTTCGCCCTCAACTTTGTGATCGGTATCAATAATCTTGCGGATACTGTTGACTTCTGTCTCAGACAATTGATCCACTTTGGTATCCGGATTAATATTAAGCTTTGAGAGTATCGATCTTGATACTGCTTTTCCAATCCCGTAAATATACGTCAGGCCGATTTCAACTCTCTTATTCTTGGGTAGATCTACTCCTGCAATTCTTGCCAAAGCTTATCCTCCTCTATCCTTGCCTCTGTTTGTGTCTTTTATTCTCGCAGATTACTCTTATAACACCCTTTCTGCGGACAATTTTGCACTTGCTGCATATTTTTTTAACTGATGCCCTGACTTTCATATACCATGCTCCTCATAGTTCCCGGGCTGCGCCTTTTATTTTGTTCTGTATGTAATTCTGCCGCGCGTCAGATCATAAGGCGACAGCTCAACAGTAACTTTATCCCCAGGAAGAATCTTAATAAAATGCATGCGCATCTTACCCGAAATGTGCGCAAGCACCTGGTGTTTGTTTTCGAGCTCGACCCTGAACATCGCATTCGGCAGCGTCTCAAGTACTGTTCCTTCAACCTTGATTGCTTCCTCTTTCGCCATAGTTCAGCTCCCGTTTCTTTCGCTTAAAATAACCGGACCATTTTCTGTAACGGCCACTGTATGTTCAAAATGCGCGGAGAGACCGCCATCCTTTGTTATCGCCGTCCATCCGTCTTCAAGAATATCGACTTCATATCCCTTTTCATTAACCATAGGCTCAATGGCAAGCGTCATGCCGGGCTTTAATACGGCACCCATGCCCGGTTTACCGAAATTAGGAATCTGCGGATCTTCATGAAGGCTGCTCCCGATTCCATGTCCAACAAACACACGAACAACCGAATATCCGGCAGTCTCAACGTATGACTGTATTGCATTCGATATATCCGAAAGCCTTCCTTTCGGCACTGCTTTTTCAATCCCTTTATAAAGAGCTTCTCTTGTTATCCGTGTAAGCCTCATTGCGGCTAAGGATATTTTCCCGACAGGCACCGTTATGGCAGCATCACCGTAATATCCGTCAAACAAAACCCCGAAATCGAGACTTATAATATCACCTTCAGCAAGCTGCTTTTTTGAAGGCAAACCGTGAACCACAACGTTATTCACTGAGGTACACAACGAATACGGATACCCTTTATATCCCTTGAATGCGGGTTTTGCATCTTTTTCGAATGATAGTTTTTCAGCAACATCGTTCAAATATAAAGTGTCTACTCCAGGCTTAACTTCGTCTTCAAGCCTGCAGAGAATATCCGCGACAATCCTGTTGCTTAACCTTAATTTTTCGATTTCTTTAGGTGATTTTAAAATCACCATGCTAGAATCGTCCTTTGACCCTGGCACCGCCCTTTTTCAGAAAACCTTCATAATGGCGGGAAATCATATGTGACTCTATCTGTGAAATCGTATCTATAGCAACCCCTACAACTATCAGGAGGGCGGTTCCTCCGAAATAAAATGGAACATTAACCTGGGTTATCAGCACCGATGGAAGCACACATACACATGAAACGTAGAAGGCGCCTCCCAAGGTAATGCGTGTAAGCACCCTGTCTATATAATCAGCGGTTCTTTTCCCTGGTCTTATTCCCGGAATATACCCGCCGTGTTTTTTCATGTTTTCAGAGACATCAACCGGATTGAATGTAACAGCCGTATAAAAATAGCAGAAGAAAAAGATCAATCCAACAAAGAGCAGTTCATAAATTACACTGCCCGGTGTCAGTGCTTTCGCAAAAGCCTGCATCCATTCAATTTTTATGAAGCTTGCAACAGTTGCAGGAAACATCATGATGGAAGATGCAAAAATAGGAGGAATAACTCCTGATGTATTTATTTTAAGCGGAAGATGCGTGCTCTGGCCTCCGTACATTTTCCTGCCTATAATCCTTTTTGCATATTGTACCGGTATACGCCTCTGCCCCTGCTCTACAAATATAATTATTCCGACAACGCCGACCATAAGAACGAGAAGAATAAGAACAAAAAATATATTCATTTCGCCCGTTGAAACAAGTTTGAATGTGTTGGCTATGGCGTTCGGCATCCGGCATACAATTCCCGCAAATATAATAAGGGATATTCCGTTTCCGATTCCGCGTTCGGTAATCTGCTCCCCAAGCCACATAATGAATGCCGTTCCGGCTGTGAGGGTAATAACGGTCATGAGCCTGAATCCCCAGCCCGGAAATAAAACAACCGGAGCTCCTCCTGGAGCAGCCATGCTTTCAAGGCCGACGCTGATGCCGAACCCCTGTATTATGCTCAGCAACACGGTACCGTACCTCGTGTACTGGGTAATCTTTTTTCGCCCCTGCTCTCCTTCTTTTGACAGACGTTCAAGATGCGGAATAACAACGGTCAACAGCTGTAAAATAATGGATGCGCTGATATATGGCATTATGCCGAGTGCAAATACCGACAGCTTTTCAAATGCGCCGCCTGAAAACATATCGAAAAGTCCGAGCAGGGTTCCTTTTGCTTTGGCAAAAAAAGACGCAAGCGCGACACTGTCTATACCCGGAACCGGAACATGAACTCCGACGCGGTAAACAATAAGCAAAGCCAGAGTCATCAATACACGTTTTCTCAGCTCAGGTATTTTAAATATATTCTGGAAACCACTCCCAACCATTTATATAACCTCTACTTTGCCGCCGGCTTTTTCTATCTTTTCCTTTGCTCCGCTGCTTGCTCTGCTGACTTTTACTGTCAGGGGAAAATTGATGTCGCCCTGTGCAAGAAGTTTTATCCCATCCCTTCTTCCCTTTACTATTCCAGAACGGACCAGAATAGCCTCATCAATTATGGAACCACTTTCAAATTTTAAAAGATCCCTAATATTGACTACAGCAAACTCTTTTTTGAATATATTCGTAAAGCCTACCTTGGGAAGGCGTCTTTGAATCGGCATTTGCCCGCCTTCGAATCCGGGCCTGACTCCTCCACCCGAGCGCGCCTTATGCCCCTTATGACCCTTACCTGAGGTCTTACCGGTTCCGGATCCGGGCCCGCGCCCTAAGCGTTTACGCGAACGTTTTGATCCCCTGGGCGGCGATAATTCATTTAATTTCATCAATCTTCTCCTCAGCCTTCACCAGATGCGATACCTTACTGATCATACCCCTAACAGAAGGAGTGTCAATGAGCTCAACTGTTCTATTAAGCTTTGTCAGGCCCATACCGCGCAACACCTTCCGGTGCTTTTCAGGCCGTGCGATCATGCTTTTAACAAGTGTGACTTTCAGTATTCCCGACATAAATCATCTTCCCCGTTACAGTTCTTCAGCGGTCTTTCCCCGCCTTTCGGCCACCTGTTCGCGGCTCTGCAATTTTTTCAACCCGGTAATCGTTGCCTTGACGACATTATGGGGATTATGAGATCCCATGCACTTCGTAAGGACATTCCGGACACCTGCAGCTTCAAGCACCGCTCTGACGGCTCCGCCTGCAATAAGCCCGGTGCCTTTAGATGCGGGCTTTAACAGCACCCTGCCTGCTCCGAATTTACCTATAACCTCAAAAGGAATTGTTCCCTCTATAAGAGGAACGCTTATCATATTCTTTTTTGCCTGGTCCACGCCTTTTCGGATGGCTTCCGGGACTTCTCCCGCCTTTCCAAGGCCGCACCCGACACTCCCCTCGCCGTCGCCTACAACAACTATCGCGCTGAAACTGAACCTGCGGCCACCCTTTACGACTTTTGCCACCCGGTTAATGTGAACCACTTTATCGATCAACTGATTTTCGCCTGCATCCTTTTTGAACAAGGGCCCGCCTCCTTCACTAATAATAAAAGACTAGAAATCTAAACCGGCTTCACGCGCGCCGTCCGATACCGCCTTGATGCGGCCGTGATACAGAAACCCGTTACGGTCAAAAACCACCTTTTTATACCCTTTTTCAATAGCCCGCGCAGCTATTACCTTTCCAACAAGGTTCGCTGTGGCTGTTTTCTTTTCCGAGCCGGACTGCCCCGCAACGGCCTTTTCGGTACTCGCAGCAGAAACAAGAGTATTACCGCTCGTATCGTCTATTATCTGGGCATAAATGTGTTTTGCGCTTCTAAAGACGCTCAACCGCGGACGCGCCTGTGTTCCGGAAAGTTTTTTCCTGATTCTTCTTTTTCTCTTCAACCTTGCCTGTACTTTAATATCTAGTGACCCCATATTTGTATTTCCTTGTTTTGCAACGATTATGAGATCGAAAGATTAATCTCTTTCATCATCAAACCGCAAACGGCAAACCGCTTATTATTTTGTACCCGTCTTTCCTGCCTTCCTCTGAATACGCTCTTCGGAATATTTTATACCTTTTCCCTTATACGGTTCAGGTGGTTTTAATTTTCTTATCGAAGCGGCAGCCAGTCCGAGTTTTTCCTTATCAATCCCGGAAAGCTTAACAACTGTATTTTTCTCAACAGCCGCACTGATGCCATCGGGAAGATCAAAAACAACCGGATGCGAAAAACCGAGATTAAAGACTATGCTTTTACCTTTCAGCTCCGCACGGTAACCGATGCCGTTTATTTCAAGAATCCTCTCAAACCCCTTGTTGACACCGGTTATCATATTATTGACAAGGCTTCTTGTAAGGCCCTGCAATGCCCTTCCCGGCCTGTCATCCGACAGGGTGGACACATTAATAAAGCCGCCCTCAATCTTTAAATCTATGTCCGGATGAATTATACGGGTCAGAGAGCCTTTTTCCCCCACAACAGTTATTGCTTTATCCCTGTATGATATCTTGGTTTTATCGGGTACCTGAATCGGTTTTTTTCCTACACGAGACATCTGTTACTCCTCTTTATCTTACCAAACCTTGCAGAGGACTTCGCCTCCCAGTTTTTCCTTGGCAGCCCTCTTATCCGTCATTACGCCTTTTGAAGTGGATAAAACAGCAAGACCCATGCCACTGAGTATCGGTTTCATCTCATTGCTTTTCACATATGTTCTTCGGCCCGGTTTGCTGATTCTTTCTATGCCGAAAATAGCACTGTTCCGGTCCTGACCATACTTAAGATAGACCCGCAAAATCCCTTGCTTGTTGTCTTTTAAGAATTTATAATTCTTTATAAATCCCTCATTCTTCAGAACTTTTGCCAATTCGGTCTTCAACTTGGACCCTGGAATATCAACGCTGTTTAATGTTGCCTTTCCGGCATTCCTTATGCGGGTTAACATGTCCGCTATTGGATCACTCATTGCCATTCTTTTCTCCGATCTTTATAACCGTTTCAAATAAGTTATAAACAAAAAACAAATCCATAAAAAATAGTTATTTACCAGCTGGATTTAATAACCCCGGGGAGTTTGCCCGCTGAGGCAAGATTTCTGAAACAAATACGGCAAATTCCAAATTTTCTGATAAAGGCCCGCGGCCTTCCGCACATAGGGCACCTGTTATATGCCCTCACACTGAATTTAGGTTTACCAATAGCCTTATTTCTAAGCGCCTGCTTCGCCAAATCATCCTCCTTATAAACTTTTCGCCCGGGATATCAAACAATCAGTTCAAAAATAATCATAACATTGCAATGCCGTGTCCGGCATAAAGAGCCGTAACAAAATGGTCAGAAATGTAATGGTTATTTAATAACGGCCCTTAATTCTTAAAAGGCATTCCAAGAAGCCTTAAAAGTTCTTTGCCCTCTTCATCCGTTGCTGCAGTTGTCACAATACAAACATTCAGCCCTTTGATCTTCTCTATCTTATCATAATCGATCTCGGGGAAAATTATATGCTCCTTTATGCCAAGCGTATAGTTTCCAAACCCGTCAAAAGCTTTATTGGATACTCCCCTGAAATCTCTTACACGCGGAAGAGCCGTGTTAAGTAGCCGGTCCAGAAAATCATACATGCGATTCTTGCGGAGTGTAACCATGCATCCGATAGGCATTCCGATTCTCAGTTTAAAAGCGGCTATAGATTTTTTTGAGCGGGTAATGACAGGTTTCTGCCCCGTTATAATCTTAAGCTCATCCACAGCCGAATCTAGCAGTTTTATATTATGAATAGCCTCTCCAAGCCCTATATTAAGTACTACCTTTTCCAGTTTAGGAACCTGCATTTTGTTCCCATACTTAAAGGTTTCAATCAGTCTTGGGACAACCTCTTTGTCATAATAAAGTTTTAGCCGTGCCATTATATTCCTTTCAAAAACCCGACCTTCTTAGTAAGTTAGAAATTATTTCTTGCGTTTTCTACCCCTCAGGGGGGTACTAAAAAGAGCGACAGGAAATAATTTCGTAAACTTACTTATACCCCTCAAGGGGGTACTGAAAAAAGTCCCGTTTATCGGGGTTAGGAGCCGTTACAAAATAACTAGTGCATTCCAGACTATTTTATTACGGCTCCTTATGCCGTTTTTGACATCCAGATGACTACTTTATTTTTTTCAGCGGCATACATCATGTACTATTGCTATTTATCTATAACCTCGCTGCACTTTTGGCATACGCGGGCTTTTTTACCATCCTCAAGTCTTTGCATCTTGATGCGGACAGGTTTGATGCATTTGTTGCACATCAGCATGACATTAGAAACATGAACCGGTGCCTCACCTGCAACAATCCCGCCCTGCTTGTTCTTGGCCGTAGGCCTAGTATGCCGCTTAACCACATTTACATTCTCCACCAGGATCTTGTTATTTTTTCTTATAACCTTCACCACTTTACCGATTTTACCCTTATCCTTACCGGCTATCACCTTAACTTTATCGTCTTTTTTGATCTCACAGCTTTTTGCTATCATAAACCGTTTCTCCACAAGCGGGATTAAACTATAATACTTCAGGGGCCAGCGAAATGATTTTCATGAATTTTTTCGCCCTCAGTTCTCTTGCAACTGGGCCAAAAATTCGAGTTCCTATAGGCTCCTTGTTCGGTGTAATCAGAACGGCCGAATTGTCGTCAAATCTTATGAATGAGCCGTCCGGTCTTCGTATCTCTTTTTTGGTACGCACCACAACAGCTTTCAAAACTTCGCCTTTTTTTACCTTTGCATTGGGAATGGCCTCTTTTACGGATACGACAATGATATCGCCTATACTTGCGTACCGCCTTCTCGAACCGCCGAGGACTTTAATGCAATAAACCACCTTGGCACCTGAATTATCTGCCACCGTTAACCTAGTTTCTGCCTGAATCATTTCAATATTCCTTTAAAATCAAACGGCTTTTTCAACGATCTTGCTGATACGCCATCTTTTTGTCTTGCTGAGGGGCCTAGATTCGGTAATCAAAACCTTATCTCCGGTCTTGCAAGAATTCTCTTCATCATGAGCGGCAAATTTCGTTCGTCTTCTGACGTATTTATGGTAAAATTTATGTTTGACCAGTCTTTCGATCCGGACAACAACAGTCTTATCCATCTTGTCGCTTACAACAGTCCCAACCACTTGTCTTTTCATTCCTCTTTTATTCATGGCAGCAATTATTCTTTATCTTTTTTTATAAGTTCGGATTCCCTGATAACAGTCTTTATCCGTGCAATTTCCCGCTTGTTCAGCTTCATCTTTTTAGGACTTTCAAGTTGACCGATCCCATGCTGAAAGCGTAAATTGAACAGGCCCTCTGTCAGTTCATTCAGTTTGCTGAGTCTTTCCTCATGGCTCAGATCCCTAATCTCACTCGCTTTCATCTTATATATTGCTCCTGTCTATAAATCTGGTTTTAACTGAAAGTTTGTGCGATGCAAGTCTGAGCGCTTCCCTGGCGAGTTCTTTTGTGACACCCTCCATTTCATAGAGAATTTTCCCCGGACGGACGATTGCAACCCATCCTTCAGGAGCGCCCTTTCCTTTTCCCATTCTAACTTCAGCAGGTTTTTTTGTAATCGGCTTATCCGGAAATACCCTTATCCACAGTTTGCCGCCTCTTTTTACATGCCTTGTCATGGCAACCCGCGCTGCCTCAATTTCCTTGGAATTGACAGCGCCGCATTCTATTGCCTGCAGTCCGTATTCGCCGAAACTCAAATTCGATCCCCGGCTGGCAACGCCCTTCATTCTTCCTTTTTGCTGTTTTCTGTGTTTAACTTTTTTGGGACTCAGCATCTGCTTTCCTCTCCCGTCTTTTAGTAAGTTGCGAACAAAAATAATTTCGTAAACTTACTTGCACACCTCAAGGGGTACTAAAAAAAGTTCCGTTTATCGGGGTCAGGAACCGTTACAAAATAACCATTTCATTTCTGACCATTTTGTTACAGCTACTTATGTCGATAACGACATTTCAATGTTACTATTATTTTTGAACGACGGCTTACCTTGCGCCTGCTTCAATTTGATCCTTTTTAAGGATCTCTCCTTTAAAAACAAAAACCTTGATTCCTATAATGCCATACGTAGTAAGTGCTTCCGTAAAGCCGTAATCGATATCGGCTCTTAAGGTATGAAGCGGAACGCGTCCTTCACGGTACCATTCCCGCCTTGCCATTTCCGCTCCCCCGAGCCGGCCTGAGCATATTATCTTAACACCCATTGCACCGAATCTCATGGCTGAGGCAACTCCGCGTTTCATGGCCCTTCTGAATGCAACTCTTTTTATCATCTGCTGAGCAACGCTTTCGGCAATCAGCTGAGCGTCTATCTCTGGCTTTCTGACTTCCTGAATATCTATCATAACCTCATGGGATATCTGCTTCTCCAGCTCCTGCTTGAGCAGCAGTATCTCAGAACCCTTTTTGCCTATTATAATCCCGGGCCTCGATGCATAGATTCGCAGCCTTACCCGCTTAGACGACCTTTCGATTTCAATCCTTGAAATGCCCGCATGGTTAAGCTTCTTTTTTAGAAACTTCCGGATATTAAAATCCTCTAGTATATAACCTGCATAGTTTTTACCGGCATACCATTTTGATTCCCATGTTTTTACTATACCCAATCTCAACCCGATAGGATTTACTTTCTGACCCAAGCTTTTTCCTCCTTTTTACATCGACCCGTCAGCTAAAGTGACCGTAATATGTGCGGTTCGTTTCAATATGCGTGTTCCTCTGCCGCGCGCCCTCGCTGCAAAACGTTTCAATGAAGGGCCTTCATCTGCAACAATATTGCGGACAACCAGCGAATCCACATCCATGTTCGGATTCTGGCCGGCATTCGCAACGGCAGACCTTATAACCTTTTCAACAATTCCTGCCGACTTGAGAGGCATGAATTTCAGCTCGTTCAAAGCCGCTTCCACCTTTTTCCCCTTCACCGCACCTATGAGCTTCCTGATTTTTTGAGGAGAAATGCGTATATATCTTGCTAAAGCCTTACTCTCCATAGCAAATATTCCCTTTTCTATCTTTTTCTTATTTCTTCAGTTTGGTTTTCTTGTCGCCTGCATGCCCGTGAAAAGTCCTTGTTGGAGAAAATTCTCCCAGCTTGTGCCCGACCATGTTCTCTGAAATAAAAACGGGTATGAATTTTCTCCCGTTGTGTACCGCCATTGTAACTCCAACCATTTCAGGAACAATCGTCGAACGCCTTGACCATGTCTTTATGACTTTGCCGCCCCGGCTTTCATGAATAGCCAGAACTTTCTTCAGTAATTTTTGCTCAACGTATGGACCTTTTTTTAACGACCTTGGCATATATTCTCCCGCTTATAAAACCGGCTTACTGATATATAAATCCTGCCTTTATTTCTGTGTACGCTTTTTCACTATAAAAGAACTTGTTCTCTTGTTCTTCCTTGTCTTATAACCCTTCGATGGCATACCCCACGGGCTGCACGGGTGCCGTCCGCCTGACGACCGACCTTCTCCTCCGCCCATAGGATGATCAACCGGGTTCATTGCAACTCCCCTGACTTTCGGCCTTCTTCCGAGCCATCTTTTGCGTCCGGCTTTCCCAAGGGAGATATTCTCATGGACAACATTCCCTATCTGCCCTATTGTAGCCTTGCAGTTCAGCAACACCATCCGGACTTCTCCGGAGGGAAGCTTCACAAGAGCGTACCTACTTTCCTTTGCCATCAGCTGTGCGAATGTTCCGGCGCTTCTTACAATCTGCCCGCCTTTTCCGATACGAAGCTCTATATTGTGTATATAAGTACCAAGAGGTATATTGCTCAAAGGCAGCGTATTGCCAGGTTTTATATCGGCTTCCGGACCCGACATCACCGTATCATTAACAGCAAGGTTCAGAGGGGCAAGAATATATCGTTTTTCCCCGTCTGCATAATGAAGCAGCGCAATCCTCGCGCTTCTGTTGGGATCATACTCAATTGCCGCAACCCTTGCGGGAATACCTGTCTTGTCCCGCTTAAAGTCGATCAGCCTGTAATGCTGCTTGTTCCCACCGCCTATGTGCCTGCTGGTTATCCGTCCGTGCACATTCCGGCCCCCGCTTTTTTTAGCAGCCCTAATAAGGCTTTTTTCCGGTTTCGAACGGGTGACCTCTTCATATGACGGATAAACCTGAAAACGCCTTCCTGCGGACGTTGGTTTTACTTTCTTTACAGCCATTTTACGCTCCTAAATCAATAATATCTTCATAAAAAGTCAAAAAACAACTTTTTATTTGAGGCTATACTCCTTCAAAAAATTCAATACGCTCACCGGGCATAAGCCTGACAATAGCTTTCTTGTAATCATTGCGCTTTCCCAATATCCGGCCCCTGCGCTTGAATTTCCCCATAACCTGAATTGTCCTGACACCTGCAACTTTGACCTTGAAAATCTCTTCAACCGCCTTCTTGATTTCAACCCTGTTGGCTTTCCGGTCGACTTCAAAAGTGAGCTGGTTGGCCGATTCTTTCTGAATCGTGCTCTTTTCGGTAATCAGAGGCCGTTTTATAACATCATATCTGATCATGCCGTTAACCTCCCCTCAATACCCTTTATAGAAGTCTCGAGCAGAATAAGCTTTTCATATTTAAGGATATCATAAACATTCAGGCCTTCATACCTCATTACTTTAATACCGGGAACGTTCCTTGATGAAAGCTCAAGATTTTCATTCACGGTTTCGGTTATTATCAGCGCTTTTTTGACCTTCAGGTTGTCAAGAACTGACGTAAATCCTTTTGTCCTCGCTTTTTCGAGTTCAAACTTATCAAGCACAAGAAGATTATTAGTCTGAATCTTGCTGCTTAAAGCCATTTTAAGAGCCTGTTTTCTTATTTTCTTGGGAACCTTGTAGGAATATGATCTCGGGTCAGGCCCGAAAATTGAACCGCCTCCTCTTAACAAAGGAGATTTAATATCACCCCTGCGCGCCCTGCCTGTCCCTTTCTGCTTGTATAGTTTTCTGGTGCTCCCCTTCACATCGCTCCTGTGTTTAACGGAAGCGCTCCCTGCTCGCCTGCAGGCAAGCTGCATTGTAACAACTTCATGCAACACGCTTTGTTTTACAGGAACATTGAAGATGCTTTCGGCAAGCTCAAGCTGCGAAACCTTTTCTCCATTTATATTGTAAACATCTATAATCGACATAATCTTGTCCCAATCAATTTACTTTTTTATAAGCCATTTTTATCAAGCGTTACGCCCCAGGCAAAATCCTATTATTTTTTTGTGATCTTCGGCTTACATACTGAAACCAGGCCTGATCTCGGCCCCGGAACCGCGCCCTTCAGCAATATTAGATTATCCTGCTCTCTTATATCAATGATCTCAACATTTCGCATGGTCTGCTTTTCATTTCCATAATGCCCAGGAAGCTTTTTCCCTTTTAATACCCTTGAAGGCCAGGCGCTCGCTCCGATAGAGCCCGGAATCCTGTGGCAGTGACTTCCGTGGGTTTTTCTGCCCCCGCTGTATCCGTGCCGCTTAATTACACCTGCAAAACCCCGTCCCTTTGTGGTGCCACTTACATTTACCCGGTCTCCGACATTAAAGATGCCGGCATTTAATTCCTGGCCCAGCGCATATTCTCCGGTATTTTCAACCGCAAACTCCTGGATTATTTCGCAGGATTCAAGCCCGCTTTTTTTCAGATGTCCCTTATCCGGCCTGCTAACTCGTGTCTTCTTTTTCACGCCGAATCCGAGCTGAAGAGCATTATATCCATCCGTTTCACCGGTTTTAATCTGGGTAACCGTGCATGGTCCGATCTTTACAACAGTTACCGGCACATATTTGCCTTCCGAGGAAAACACAACTGTCATCCCCAGTTTTTTCCCTATCAATCCTCTACACATGGCTCTTACCGTTTCCTATGCTACAGTTTTATCTCGACATCCACTCCCGGAGACAGGTCCAGTTTCATCAGGGCATCAACTGTCTGCTGAGTCGGCTCAATAATATCGAGAAGTCTTTTATGGGTTCTCATCTCAAACTGCTCTCTCGACTTTTTGTCTATATGGGGTGAGCGCAGAACACAATATTTATTCACTCTGGTCGGCAGCGGAATCGGCCCTATAACTTTTGCGCCGGTCTTATTAGCGGTATCAACTATATCCGTAGCCGACTGATCCAGCAGTTTATGATCATATGCCTTTAGCTTGATTCTGATCTTGGTATTCATTATCATAAGTTATCTTTCTCTTTAGTAAGTTGGAAATTATTTTCTGCGCTTTCCAACAGGAAATAATTTCGAAAAATACTTATACCTCTCAAGGGGGTGCTTAAATAGTCCCGTTTATCGGGGTTAGGAGCCTTTACGAAATAATCATTTCATTTCTGACTATTTCGTTTTACTGCTCCTTATGCCGGTCACGGCATTTCAATGTTACAGTTATTTTATTACAACGGCTTATCCGAGTATTTCGCTGACTACTCCGGCGCCAACCGTCCGGCCACCTTCCCTTATCGCAAACCGAAGCTCTGTCTCCATCGCTATCGGCGTTATCAGTTCTGCCGTTATCGTTACATTGTCCCCGGGCATTACCATCTCTATCCCCTCGGGTAATGTCAATATCCCGGTTACATCCGTCGTCCTGAAATAAAACTGCGGACGATATCCGTTGAAAAACGGCGTGTGCCTCCCGCCTTCCTCCTTGCTCAATATGTATACCTCAGCCTTGAACTTCGTGTGCGGCGTTATCGACCCGGGTATTGCCAACACCTGCCCGCGCTCTACTTCCTCACGCTTCGTCCCACGTAACAATGCCCCTATGTTGTCTCCCGCTCGCCCCTCGTCCAAAAGCTTCCGAAACATCTCAACTCCCGTACACACCGTCTTGATCGTCGGACGTATACCTACTATCTCCACATTATCACCTACGTGTATTATCCCTCGGTCAACACGGCCCGTTACCACTGTCCCTCGTCCAGATATGCTGAAAACATCCTCTATCGGCATCAAAAACGGCTTGTCTATATCACGCACAGGCTCAGGTATAAATGCATCTATCGCATCCATCAACTCAAATATGCACTTCGCCTCCTCGCTATCCGGATTGTCGCTCTCCAGCGCCTTTAACGCACTCCCGCGTATTATCGGCGTGTCATCCCCGGGAAACTCATACTTGTCCAAAAGCTCCCTCAACTCCAGCTCTACAAGCTCTATCAGCTCCTTGTCGTCCACCATGTCGCACTTGTTCAAAAATACAACTATCTTCGGCACTCCTACCTGCCTCGCAAGCAATATGTGCTCCCGCGTCTGCGGCATCGGCCCGTCATCAGCTCCCACCACCAGTATCGCTCCGTCCATCTGCGCCGCACCCGTTATCATGTTCTTGATATAATCGGCGTGCCCGGGACAATCCACATGCGCATAATGACGATTCTTTGTCTCATACTCAACATGCGCCGTCGCTATCGTTATCCCGCGCTCCTTCTCCTCAGGCGCCTTGTCTATCTGATCAAAAGGCACATACTCACCCATCCCCTTCAGTGCAGCATGCTTCGTTATCGCTGCCGTCAACGTCGTCTTCCCATGATCTATATGACCTATCGTTCCCACGTTAACATGCGGCTTCGTCCTCTCAAATTTCTTCTTTCCCATATCC
>Ga0257141_1000045_pt1 | contig 16830 bp, 32 predicted proteins | sample saktaT_17_FD_193544 | JGI IMG/M metagenome (GOLD analysis project Ga0257141, IMG submission 193544) | Metatranscriptome of saline water microbial communities from Sakinaw Lake, British Columbia, Canada - sak_2011_1_27_36m (Metagenome... | ecosystem: Environmental > Aquatic > Non-marine Saline...
AAAAAATGTAAAAATAATGCAGGAATTTTTAAAATGTCGGTAATCAAATTTAAAGCATTTGAAAGAAATAAGAAACTTACTCTGAAAGCTAGATTGGAAGGTTGGTATGACCCAACACAAACAGCTACGTTGTATAAACATAAAACATATGTTTATCCCGAAAATACTCCAATTAATGTTAAAACGTTATTGAATATTTTTTATAAACTGCATTATTTAGGGTCTCACGCTCCTTGGAAAATCCAGCTAAAGAATTGGAAAAAAGAAGAAGCCTTTTTGAAGCATCATTGTCCATCAAAGCATTATTGGCGATGGGCTGAAAGATATACTTTTTGGAAACATATTTAATCAAGAAAATCATTTATTGATGGAGAAAAGAAAATGATTGATAAGGTAGATTTTAATCGAGTTACAACAAAACTGTCAGATGGAGAACTTAGAAGTTTAGTTGATGGAATCATTTTGGACGGTTGTAAAGATTTTAAAAAACAATCATCTGGAAGATTATTTAGAATTGATAATGCTGATATTAGAACTTTAGCAGAAAAAATGTTTAAAGTTGTCTGTGGACAAAATTCAAATTTTGTTGACTGTTTTGAAAAAGAGATTAAAACTTAGTTAAGTGTTTATGCAACTGAAATTCAAGAAGGGCCTTTCGCAACATTGAAAGAATTCGGTATTGCTGATGCGTCAGAAAAAACAACAGATTCAGTTAATGAAGAAAAAATAAAGTACAAACCATCTTGGAAACAAGCTCCAAATTGGGCTAAATGGCTAGTTTTAGAGCATGATGGTTCATGGTGGTGGTTTGAGAAAAAACCAAGATTTGGTTGGAACGATCTACAATGGGAAAAAAGTAATGATTACAAATCATCACCAGCATACTTCACTGAGCAAACTAGATTAGAAAGTCTTGAAGAAAGACCAGAATCACTTGTCCAAGTAAAGATTAAACAAATTTGGGAACGAGAAGGAAAATTATGGACAGTCATTAAAGTATTGAATGGCCACACCGATAATAATGTAGTTTGTGAAGATGGGCAAGGATTTTCTTGGAGAGGTAGTTTCTATGACTTTTCACAAAACTTTTCTTTTGTTGAATAATCTCTTGACATAGTTTAACTTTTGTGTTAAAATAATCAAAACAATACTTTTAGGATTTTAATTATGAGTAAGACATTTCAGTTTTTGACGCCAGATTGGAGTACTGCTCCAGCTTGGGCTAATTGGGTAGCAATGGAATATAATGGTGGTTGGAATTGGTACGAAAAGAAACCGGAATATGATGATGGTACTTGGATTATAAATTATGATACTAATGAAGAAGAATGTGTTAAACTATACCGTGATGATGCGCTAATTAAATCAACGCTTACTCGCAGACCATTTGATGTCACAAATGTTAAAATTGACCAAAAATGGAAGGCTAAAGGAACTAATTATATCGTAAGATCGATTGAAGATGAAAATGTATTTTGTTCTGATGATTTTGGTTTTTCTTGGAAAGGTAGTTTAGCTGATTTTGTTGAAAAATTCACATTATTTTCGTAATTCTATTTAAAAAATGGTATAATAATTAAAAACTTTTTTGAGAGAAAATTATGAAAGATAATGATTCACTATATCAAGTAAAAGTGGAAATTGAAGAAAACAATACAGTTGTTGGATTATCAGATTATCAAGTTTATCAGTTAGCAGATGATTTGGCTAAACGATTAGATAAGAGTAGAGATTATTTTTATAATCGAATTCATCTTTGGTTGAAAGATCAAACATTTGAAAAACCGACAATTAAAATTCCTGTTGGGTTGACAGAAGAACAAATTAAAAGTTTGTCTTTGTTATTGATAGTCAATGATAATTTCCCAGCAAAGAGAGAATATTGTGAACTAATTTCAGAATGGTGTAAATCACAAACTTTTGAAATTCCATCAAATTTAACAAACCCTCATGATGGTGATTACGTCACACATGAAATTGATGAAAATACGATAATGATTGATGAAGCTGTTAATGATATTTTTGAAGAAATTGCAAAATTAGGTAAATTGGACGGTGATATGGAATCTATAAAACCTTCTTGGAAAGATGCTCCAAATTGGGCAAAATATCTTGTTAGTGATGAAAATGGTACTTGGTTGTGGTTGGATAGTGAAGGGTGTTTAAGAACAAAGTTTGATAAGACAACTGCCAAACAAATATTAAATGATAAACCAATTAGTAAATCAACTAATGCTTTGATAAATTTTGATGATGCTCCTGTTTGGGCTAGATGGTGTGCGATGGATGCTGATGGAGAATGGTTTTGGTATCAAACTAAACCAACAGTCGGGCATAATACTTGGGATTCTTTAAGTAAATGTGAAAAATTGGAAAAAGATCATTTTGTCTTGGACGTTTGGAAATCTACCTTGATTGAAAATGAACAATTTGATATTAAAAGAAATGTTGAAATTGGTCAAATTCGTATTTTTAATTCAATGAAATTTAAAGTTGTTGAAGTTGATTCATCACACGTAAAATGTTTAAATGCTGATGGTTTTATATGGAGTGGGTCATTAGACACATTCTTGGAACGATTTATGGTTGAAGGATTGGAAAATGACTGAATTATCTTTTTTCTTAATTGACGTAGCTACATTCATTATTGGATTTACTTTTGGTTATTGGTGGTACAAAAGTGAACATTGATTTTGGTAAAGTAAAATGACGGAGTTAGCTTTTTTTATTTTGGGTGTTTTTATTGGAGTTGTAGGAACATTTATTTCTATCTACAATACTTTTAAACCATAATTAGAAATTTGGAGAAAATAATGGAACTCGAATTACGAGACATCAAAGGTAATATCGTAATGATTTCAGAAGAAGAATTTATCAAAATTGTAAAATTTGGAAAAGAATATTTCGATATGGCTATTGGAGAAGAAAAAAATGATAAATTCACAAAAAACTTAATGCCTGTTGTTAAAGAATTATTTGATAGTTTAAATGATTTAAATTATGAGTGTTTTAAATTTTTTTCATTTTCAGCACCATCCAGAGCAACGTTTGAGAGAACAACTAATATTTTAAACAAATACCGAGAAGTTTTGAAATTTCCTAATTTTATCGGTGATGAAAACTCACAGGAAAAAGGCAATGAAATGAGTAATTTGAATTTTTTACAACAAAAAACAATTGATTATGATGAACAAGTGATTGGTAAGCCTGATTGGCTTTCTGCCCCATCCTGGGCAAATTGGTTAGGTAGAGATAATAACGGTGTATGGCATTGGTTTGAAAAAATGCCAGAACTAAAAGGAACTAATTGGGTCTTTTCTGGTGGCTATGAAAAAATAGAAAACCAAAAAAAACAAAATTCTACCATAGTACAGATAAATACGATAATTGAAAAAGATGTTGATTTAATAAAAAACAATGTTGATGATTTGGTCGATTATTTGGGTCATCATGGTATTGTTTCTAAATTTACAGATACAAAAATAGTAATCTTAAAATGGTTGGAAAAACATTCGTCTGATGAAAAAATCAAAGAATCAAATGATTTATCAAAACCTAATTGGAATGATGCACCAACAGACGCAAAATGGTTAGCTTGTGACAAATTCGGTGGGTGGAATTGGCATAAAGAAAAACCATTTATTGATTCTAGTGTATGGTCATCTAAAGGTCTTCAATCGAGATGTACTATTTTAAATTGGAAAAATACTTTAGAAGAAAAACCAAAAACTGAAGATAGAATTAAAGTTGAATCATTATGGAAGTATAATAATTTATTATGGTTAGTGACTTCAATTACAAGAGATGATGTTTGGTGTTGTTGTTTAATTGATGACAAAGAATCAAAAATAAAATGGCAAGGTAGTAAAACTGAATTTTTAGAATATTTTTCTGAAGTTTAAAATGACTGAAGATGTATTTAACTTTGATTTGGAAAGAATGAAAAAAGCTGTTAATTCACCAAGTGTTAGAGTTCCTGGTTATGCTTTAGAATCAGTTGAATCATTTGATGCTTGGTTGAATGATATTACGACTGTTAAAGATGCATCATTTGATTTAAAAACAACGAAGGTTGGTGAAGATGTTTGTGAAACACTTATTAAAGACAACAGCGATACTTTAAAAAGAAATTAAAAATTTTTGTAAAATTAGTTTTCAAGTTGAAGGATGATGAGTATGCCAATTTTAATAGTTTCAGTCTATATCATTAGTATAATAATAGTTACAATTTACTGGTTGAAGTTGATTATTGCATCCAAAGAACTAACAATTTTTGACATTTTTGTTTGGCTTTTTTTAATTATTCCAGCACCAATTTCTGTTTTAGCTATGATTCCTTCTGATTTTGTTTTATGGAGAAAAAAAAATGAGAAATAATGAACAAACTTTAGCCGATTTAATTGATTATTCTGAGGTGGTAGCATATATAAAATTTGAAGTTGATACTGAAATACAAAATATGAAACAGAAAAGTGAAAAAGACTTTCAAACTTTGAGAAATAATATGAAAAAAAAAACCAAAAATGAAAAACATGCAACATCTGATGGATACGATTTTAACCAATAAGGACACAATTCTCATACCTTTAACAGAAGAGTTTGATAAAGAATACAATGTTGGTAGTTACTGTACAGATTATGAAAAACAATGGATTTTAAATAATAAAAATTATTGTATCATGTATAAAGACTTTGGATCTGAGTTTTACGGTTTCGCTGACGATATAATTGATATAAAAGTCATTTCAAAAATAGATGCTAAGACTTGGCAACTTGAAACCGTTGGTGGTAATAAATTTGTAGTTGAAAGTAAATCATATTGTGCTGTTAATAGACTATCATTAGCTACCAAAATTTGATTAACATATGTAATATAATGAACATTAAGCAACTTGTGAACCTGAAACAATTAGGTATTAAATCCAAACAAAGGAATAATTATGATATTAAAATGGTTAGATAAAAAATGTTACCCTAATAAACCTAAATTTTGTACTGCTGAAGAGTGGTCTTCATGGCACGAAATTGAACGTTCTAAACCTATCTGTAATTTCTGCGTTAATACATTTCCAGATTTTTTTAAATATAAAATTTTCAAAAGAGTTGAAAATGTGAAGTATTGGTTTATGTATCGGTTATGTAAAAAACATAGATACCAATTAATTGATACAGGGTTGAAACCTGGATATTATGATACCGATACCAGAATGTTTCATGGTTTGTTCAATTTAATGAAAGAATTTTGTGAACAGGAACAACCAGCACATGACTGGATGTGGAAATCTGATGAAAATAAAGGTAAGTTTAAATCTGGCTTTGACGCCGCAATTGAATCTTTCAAATGGCAAAAAGAATTAGTCTACACAGAAAATGAAATTTGGGGTGATGAAAATAAACATTTAATCGGACAACCAACAAAACAAGCTGAAAACGCTAAAGAGTTGGAACAGATCTATTTGTGGTGGGTTAAAACACTTCCGAATCGACTAGATCCTTATGATGCATTTCCTGATGAATACTTTGAAAATTTGGTTAAAGATAAAAATACTATGAAAGTGTTTTATGAACGACCAAAAGAAGAACAAATAAAATACGATGAAATTCGTGAAAAACGTGATGCATTGGAGCAGCAATATGCCGATGAAGATGAAGAAATGCTACTTAGGTTGATTAAGATTCGTAAGTGTTTGTGGACTTAGAGGTTTTTAATGAAAATGATAAAAATAGTTATACCCGATGATTTAAATGTGGAAGTAGAAATAAGAAGAGAATCAGATAAATTGGCTAAAAAAACATTAGTTCGACCAATTCCACCAGAATGTATGAGTCGAGAAAAAACCATAGAAGATTGTGAGACAATTCATTCTTATGGTTGGGGTGAAATTCGAGAAGTGCGGTAAAATGTACAAAAGAAGAAAAACTGCTTATTTTTGAAAAGATGAAAATAAAAATTCAATTCATCTTTTCAATCAAATCACCTAAGTGAAAGATCAATCATCAAAACCACCATTCTCAAAATGTATCATGTTTAATTTCATAACTATTTTTTCTAGTACTTGTCCCGCATTGTCATAAAACATTCGGACATTCGGTATTAGTTTTGTTAATGCATTAGCAACACCAATTGGTGTATCTAGAGAGTTAGTTTTTTTCTCGACAGTAATAGAACCGTTTTGCATTTCATCTAAAATGTAATCTAACTGCTCTAATCCAGGTGATGTATTTCTAATTTTCATGAAAATAGTTTTCGCAAAATCACCTTTTAATTTAGTGATACATTGCCCAGCAAGAATCAAAGTATTCAAAGTGGGTGTATCTATGCGCAAATTCGATAATTCTCGCAACGTACCTCTCAATTCGTTATTGACTGTAAATTCACCATCTTTCATACCCATTATTATGCCACTTAAAAATTTTGCAGGGACACCGTGTAATACTGTTCTGAGTTTGTATAGTTTTTCCGCTGTACTGTGAAGTTCCGTGGGGAAAGATTCTATAAAGTCTGAAGAAAATGATTCACTCAGTTTATAACTGTATTGTCTTTCATTTTCTAATAATAAATGTTTTAATCGCATAAGGGTTTCTATAGATATAATTATTTTATTATTTATACTCTTAAAAAAATGATAGAAAAACAAAAAAAGATTCTCTTAACTATTGTAATTCTTTTAAAAATATGTTATAATGTTTTTAACTTAAATCAACCAAAAAAATAAAATGACAAAGTTACTCTTAGTACTTTTAATCAACGTTACACCTATTCAGGTGACGTTTGATTATTATTCAAACAAAAGTTGTGATATTGCTAAAGAAAATTTTGTTCTAGCATTCTCACCAAATGGCAGACAATCTACTTCAGATGAAACTATTGAAGATTCTGGATATGAACTTTACAATAATGCTGATGTACGGATTGTTTCAGCTATTTGTACAAACACAAAAACCGGATCAATTTTTTAATTATTGGAAACATAGAAATGAACACCGAAAAAATAAATGAGTTAAATAGCAATGCTTTAATTTTTAAAATTGTATCAAATACATCTTTTGATGGCAGAACATTAATTCGATATGATTTGATTTTTGATTCAGAATTTAACTTACTATTAAGTCATCCATTAAGTGAGCAAGTTATTTCTGAAGAAATATTTGTATTTTTAACTATGTTACATGAATCAGATATGGTTAAATCATTCAGAATAAAAAATTTGAATGATACAGAAATCGATCTCAATAATTTTCACTATCCTGAGACAGCTGATTTTCTGGAAAAGTGCACAAACAAAAAAACATTTTGATGAAATGCTAAAATTATTTTTCTAAAAAGGTCTTGACAAATGTTAGAATTAGTGTTAAAATATAAATGGTTTATCGGAATGGGCTTAGGAATATTTGGAATCCTTTACTTTGGACTAATTATTATAATTGAGTGGTATTTTTACAAATTTGTTTCAACAAAGTACGATGAATCTGTTGAAAACTAAACTAGAATGGAAGATAATAAAATGAAACCTATTGAAGCTGTAAAAGAATCTGAAACATTGAAAAATTTTAATTTGAAATCATTTATCATTGGTGTGATTATCGGCAATATTGTTATTGGTTCTGTAGCCTACACATATGTCAATCGAAATTATGTAAAAGTTTTTGAAACCGATGCTGGTCTTTTTATCTTCCGTGATGGTAACAGTGGACAGCAAGAGATTTATCAGTTGGAAAAGTTATTGTCTGAAGCAAACTATTCAAATTATACATCGACCTTTGCTAAAAAAGGTAAATGATTATATTGTCGATAAATAATGTTTTAAACATTAAACAGGTTTAACTATTATGAAAAAGTTAATTTTGGCTTTAAGTTTATTTAGTGCTATTCAAAATGCACAAGCTGTTAAAGTGTTTGACCATGTAATTGTCCCATTAGGAATTGGGCTTGGGTCTGCCGCCATCTATGGCGCAATAACTTCCGATGATGATTCTAATAATTACAACGATAGAAATTATCGTAGAGAACATGAATATCAACGTCAACGTGAGTATGAAGAACAACGACAAAGAGAGTATGAACATCAACAAGAATTAGAACAGCAACGCGAATATCATCTACGTCGAGAAAGAAGAATGATGGAACATGAAGAAATGGAACGCTTGAGAGATTGTCGCCATTATCTAAGACACAATGAATATGCGGAATATGATTATCATTGTAGATAGTCATCTTTTATCAAAACGTATGAATTATAAAATACGCTTGTATATTTTCGTATGATAAATATAAAAATATAAGATAAAAGGAACTCTATGATTATTAATAAAACGAGCATTGATGCTTCAAAGCAAGTTGAAGCATATTTCTCTATTGATGCAAGAGATAGGTTGTTTTCTACTCTAAAAAAATTGAAATTTACTAATGAAGATTTGAGCGATATTCTCAATATTTCTGAAGAAATAGAACAGCATCCTCTTAGTGAAACTTTTTACAATATCATCATAATGAGTAGAGAAAACGGATTTGAATTTTCAAACTTTGTTTTTATGACTTACTTAGAAAAATGCAAATTATCAATAAAAGCATTATTCAGATTATTTAATGATACTCCAGATTTAACGGACAAAAATAAATTCGATTGGATAAATTATGTGACTTATCACTATCCATATTGGTTTGCTGATAGCTATGATACTTTAGAAACAAATTTATTTGTTCAACCGTTGAATAAATTAATTGCGAATAATTTAATGGAATTTGTCAAAAACAATGACGTATCAAGACTTTTAATAGAAATATTCCAAACATTGACTGATGAAGATTTTGATACAATTTTAGAAAAGAATCTTTCGTATTTTAAATCTCCATATTATATTGCATTTTTTTTAGCGCAATGCAAAAATTCAACAAAAAAATCCTTGGAAAATACATGCAAAATTTTGAAAAACATCGAAGATAAGATGCTAATAGGGTTGCATAAAAATTGCCCAACCGCAATTAAATTAGAATTATATGATAAAACGAAAGATGAACGGCTGGTCCCAAAAACCGTTGCAAGTTTTTTTATTATTTAAAACAACGGAGAAAGAAATATGTGTGCAGATATAGTAAGTGCAAAATTATCAAAACTATTGAATGTGTTAGACAACACAGCAAATGAAAAAAATGAAATTAACGGCGACAATGACTTAAAAAATCCATTAACATCACAACCAATTTATTCAAGCAGCTTAATTACATCAAATGATATAGCGGCTTTCAATGAAATACAAGAAACTATCGGTTTAGAAGATTTTTCAAAAATAATTTTGATGAAAGTGGCTCAAAAAAGCATGAATGACCATGCTGAACTTTCGGAAATGATTTCAAAAATGGATGATTCTAAAGTCTCACGCATTAGTGAAGTGGCACAAATTGCTTTAGGAAATTCAATGGAAGCTGCAAAATCTTTAATGAACTATTCTCTGCAAAAAGAAAAAATGTTGATAGAAAAGCAAAAATTAGAAATAAAATCGGTGACTATCAACAATTTAAATTTGGAAAATCAATCTGGTATGGTTGGAACACAAAAAGAAATTTTGGATAAAATTAAGGATATGATGAGTAGTTCGGTGATTGATGATGACGTACCTCCACTGATTTCTTAAAATTATTTTCCTGAGGTAGATTTTTTTGGTTGGAGACATAAACAGTTGACAATTCCTCAGAAATATGATATAATCTATTATGTATTCAACATTTTAAAAATAAATACAAAAAATTAAATATTGATAGAGTTGAACAATTCTATTTTATTGTATAATTATTTTTTTTAAAAATTGGAGCTATTAATTAATGAACATCGAAAATATTAAAACATCATTGAATGACATTACCTCACAATTCAACGAATTTTGCGACGAACAAACTTTAGTTGGATTGTTAGAATCATTGGAACCATTGTCAATGGAATTAGACGCTATAGATATTTCTGATGAATCAGAATTTCAACAAGTTTTAGATGAATTGGACAATTTGCGTGATTCTTTGAATGACGCGATAGCAGAAACTTATAAAGATGATGACTTCGATGATTATGATGATGAATACTATGATGATGAGGACTAATCGATCATGAAAATTAAATTTTTAGGTAGTGGGAGTGCATTTGTTTTGACAAAGGAAAATTTCCATTCTAATGTCTTGATTACTTTGAGTGGATCTATTGAAGATGAACATGGTGTTGTTTCTGAGCATGAAACAAATTTACTGATTGATGCTGGATTTCATTTAAATGAAATGTTGGATTTTTATGATTTGAATACTACTGACATCAAACATATTTTTTTGAGCCACAACCATGGTGATCATAATTTTGGATTAGAATTTCTTGGCTTCCAAACATTTTTTAATCCAGATGCCACCAAACCAATGCTATTCGGGAATACTAAAGTATTAAAAGAATTATGGGAACATGTTTTAAAGGGTAATATGGGACATTTGAGTAATCCTCATTTTGGTGAATTTGAAGAATTTTTTGATATTACTAGAATAAAACCCCGTGATGGATTTCAGATATTGGGAACTGAATTTTATCCAGTTAGAGTACCACACGTTATAGATAATGAAGATGAGGTACCGGCATTTGGATTGAAATGGGACTATGATGGTATCAAGTTCTTTTTTAGTGGTGATACTCAGTTTGATTTTTGGAGATTATTACCATTTTGGGAATACGCCAATGTAATCTTTCAGGATTGTGAATTTGCTAAATATGAAAATGGGGTTCATTGTCAGTATCATCAATTAGTCGATATTTCTGAAAAATATAAGAAAAAAATGTGGTTATATCATTATATGTTGAATGGTAAAACATTTGAAGTATTAGAAGAAGAAGTAAAAAAAGACGGATTTGCCGGTCTCGTTTATAGAGGTCAGGAATTCGATACTGAAATTTTGAAAGAGGAATTAAAAAATGCAATTAGTTAAAGCTTATTCTGGAGATTTACAAAAGTTGGGCGAAACATATAAATTTGTTTTTATTGGTATTTTATTAGCCATGATTGGTTCATGGTCAGCAATACAGTTTGTAACTCTTATTGTTGGACCAATTTTCTTAGCTTTAGCGTTATTAGAATTAGCGTTGGTTATTGCTTTTGTATTTGCGAAAAAACCAGCACTTTATTATGCTTTTACATTTTTGACTGGAGTTACATTAGTACCTCTATTTGAAAAACTGATTCAAGATGGTTCTGGAAACGTTATTGGGTTAGCTTTTTCAGCAACAACTATTATCGCTGGTGGTTTGACTTATTATGCCACAACTACCAAGAAGAATTTTCTTGGAATGGGGACATTTTTATTTTGGGCTTTGATTGGTTTATTGGTGATGATGGTTCTAAACTTATTTGTTGGTAGTTCTTTATTATCGTTAGGATTATCATACGCTGCCGTAGTATTATTTTCATTTTTTATGATTCATGATACACAACAAGTATTACATACCGACATTACTCCTATTGAAGCGGCAATGGGTTTATATCTTGATATTTTAAATATGTTTGTTGCTTTATTACGCATTTTAAGCGACGACTAGAATGGAGCGTTTTTCTTTTAATGAAATTAAAAATTTCAAAACTGGCGATAAATTCTCTGTCGCCAGTAAAGAATACACTGTGAGTTGGCAACCGTTATATCGAAGCGAAAGTAATTTTTATTTTGAATTTTCTGAATCTTTAGAATGGTTTGCCGTATCGACTGAAAATAACCACGAGATAAAATTTCATGTGTCAAATACTAGAGAAAAAAATAACGCTACTAACCCAATTATATTTAAACCTAGAAGTTGAGAATAAATAAATGAAAGTAATCGATTTAATAGATGAAAGTTTGTTAGAAAGTAAATTTAACAAAAAAACATCAATAATAGTTGACATACAACCATCATATGCGAAATGGTGTGACAAAATCATAACTCCAAATTTTTTTGAATTTTTGAAATCACAGCAGAATATTTTATGGTTTTATAATGGTGAAGAAGTTGGCAGTGATGATAATCCGGATAATATTTTTCAATGGCTTGTACAGGATTATGATTTTGACGAAGAAGAATTAGACAATATTTTTAATAAAATAGAATTCAAGGAAAAATCTTATGGATTTTTACGAGAATATATGGATTCGGAAATTCCAGATTGGTTGACGATTAAAGTTTTGCGTCTAATGAAGCAGCATAAAGTTTGGAATGCTAGTGATTTAGATCTAGAAGAATTTCTTGGAGACGATTATTGGGAATTTATTAACCCAGATGGAAAGGATTATTTCCCAGATATTTACTTACAAGGTCAATATATCAAAATCGCCCAATTAAAACAATATGGTAATGGTTTTATTTGTGGAGGAGGAAAAGATGAGTGTCTGCGAGAGATTCAAATCATTATGAACGCCTTTAACATAAAATATACTATTTTGAAAGAATTTGTCTATTGAGAAAAAATGAAAAACTACGAATACTATTTGGTTTTTATGGATGATAATGAAAACTATTTAACGGCTTATGGATATGATCATAAACCTGCCGTAATAGAGTTTAAATATGCATTGGATGCAATGGAAAATGATTATGATTTATCGATTCTGATTCCAAATTTTAGTGAGATTAAAGATTTTATTTGTTTTGAGGTTATGCGTTATAAAAAATTTGTAAAATTTATGAAAAAACAAGAACAATTTGCAGAACTTTTTGCTACAAACGATAAGAACAAAGAGAAAAAGCTATGAAGATCTACGAAAGTAAAGAAGAAAAAGTTGTAAAAAACATAGTAACATCAACGATATGTAATTGTTGTGGTAAATCAGAAAATGCTACTAAAGACGGATTCGATTTTTCGGATATTACCCCAATCGATATAAGTTTCCAATATGGGTCCAAATATGATACAGAAATTTGGGAATTTGATTTATGTGATGAGTGTGTAGAACAGATAACATCGACATTTAAGTTTGTTCCGGATAAAATTGGGGTGGTATATTAAATGTATCTGTGTGTTTGTAATGCCATAACCGAAAAACAGTTTATTGAAATTGTTGAAAACCGAATGATGCTACCTACTGGGAATGCGTGTTGTGGTTTGCATGTAAATAAAATTTTAAAAAACTTAGGATTTGAAAGTATAAGTCATTATAATACCATTTTGAATTATAATAATAACGAAAAATAAAACAGCCATGTTTCTCCTCTTTTAAAAAAATTAAAAGAGGATTTTTTTTGCTTTGCTATTTTAAAAATCTAAAAAGAAAGATACTGCTTCTGGTGATAGAAAGGAAAAATCGCCGGTTTTTTTGTATAACACCCCTTTTATTTTTTGTGGACATTTTTCATTTTTGCAAAAATCGATCACCAATTCTTGACGTTGGTTTGAAATCCATGGGTGCTCACTTAAAATCAACTTTACATACGCCTCAATATTAATTCCGTTTGCAACATTACTCCAATTTAAATTATTATTCGTTACTAACGCTTCAAATAAATCGTCATAATCCATCGATCTATTTTTCCAATCACTACTTTTTTCACAAATTATTGCGAATGCTTTACTGAAAGATTCTAAATTTTTGTTTTTTGCTATAGAAATAAGATTTTTCATCGATTTTAAATTTAGATTCATAGATTCATGATTTTCTCCGGTACGTTTTGGTGTTGTAAAAAATCACTTTTAGCTCTTTCAGCCGTAAATTTGTTATCACTTTTCTTAATCTGATTATTATAAATATCCATTAGTTGCTCTTTCGAGCAATGTTTTGATCTCCAAAATTTATGCGTTAAATTTTTATTATCGAAACCATTTTCCCAAAGGTCATCGAATAACTCTTTTGACCCATTATCCAAAATCAAATATGTTTTTGATAGATTCGTCACATCATCATAGCTGATTAAATTATCACTCGCACATACTTTAATGACAACATCATCGGCATTTATAGCTTCAGATATTTTTAATCGTACATCGAAAGATGAATAATTATTTACTCCAAATAGAACAACTTTTTTCATTTCCGTATTCATTTTTAGAAGTTCTTTTTTTGTAAGTGTTTCGTCAGTTAATCGTTGATACATGGTATCAAAAAGTCCTGCAGGCATATTTTTCAATCTCCATTTTGATTTAAATTTAAAATATATTTATAAACTCGTAAATAGTTTTTAGCAAAAAAAAGTCGCAACAGCGACCTTTTAAAAATGATTTTTTTCTTAATTTGAAATACAGCTAATCCATTTTGTAAGTTTCCGTGTTGCGATTATTTCGATTTGTTCTTCAGTTATGTCTGGATTATGAACATGGATTAAATCCAACAAGCAAATTATTGCATCGATAGCTTCACCAACAACACCATCATCGCTAGAAGTTTTGTAGGATTGATTTTCGGAGATAGTGATTTCTTCAGCTAATTCTCCTAATTCTGACATGGCAGAACTAACAACAGAATAAACTGTTCTTTTATATTTTTGCTTTTCGTCGGCTGAAAAACTACATGCTTTTGTTAATGAGACTATCGACATTTGCTTTCCTCGTTAGTTGAATACATTACTATCATAATGTTGTTGTATAGCAGTTTTATAAAAATTTATAGTTTCTAAATCTATTGGAAAATATTGATAATTGTCAATCCCAACATTTAAACCATATGCTTTTACTAATTGTAATTGATGTATGTGGCCGAATAAATTGAAAGAATCTGCACATTTATTTTCCGGTTCATGAATCAAATTAAAATCCTGAAATTTAGTTCCAGATTCAATGAGCTCTATCCTATTGTGGGTATCAAACTCTTTCAATCTATTAATAAATTCTTCAGTATCGTAATTGCCTTTTAATAATTTAATTGATTTACCAGATAATGAATCCAATACTTGTGGTTCACCAAAATCACCTAAATGATAAACAATATCCTTTTCAAAAATTTTCGTATTCCAGTTAGAAATTAAAGTCCTATCCATCAATTCAACCGTTGGAAAATTTCTTCTAGAAAATTCCATAGTTCTTTTTTGCGAAAAATGTGTATCCGATGTGAACCATATTTTTGAAAATCTACTAAATTTGTCTAAAACTTCACAGACAACCGTAACTAAATTATCATGGACAGTTTTACCTTGTTCAATACAAATACTTTTCAAATAATCCATATTCTCAGATTCTTTAGATGTCCCAAAAAACGTTTTTTCGTTTTTAAACCATTCACCAAATTCAACATTTGATGTCAGGCATGGTAAGTAATTATAGCTTTCTTTTTCCATACATCGCTCAAACCAGAATATAATGCAATTTGCTCGCGTCATCATTGTCCTTTCCCATAAAATTTGATCTTCTTTATCAAAATCGTGTTTTGAAAAGAAAGCATTGTTTCTTGGTTCTGGAACAATAACGTTTCCGTCAAAATGCATAGAATCTAAGATCTTCAACGCATAGTTTCTCCAAGATCTGGAAACGTCAAATCGAGATGTACCACCAGCTAAAAAAATAGTATTTTTGTTAATCAATAAATTTGTTTCTAAGTTGTAAATGATATTCATATTTAAAATGAAAACGATTGTTCGGTTGATTGTGTATAAAATTCTGATGGAAATACTGATTCTATTATCAAAAATGGGTGTGATTTTTGTGCCAATCTTCTGGCTTCATTTGGATCTTTAGCATAAACTTTATATTGCATTTTCTTGTGGAGATGTGTTTCATCACCATAAACTTCAAAACTTTTAGTAGTCATAAGATTTTTTCCTTTTGACGATTAAAATTAAAATTCTAAAACAATAAATTTACCATTTTTTCATTCTCAAAATTTTCCAACTCTTTTATTTTATAAGATTTTCTGTGTATTGCACAAAACCCAAATTGTTTAATAGCTTCAATGTGTTGCTTCGTAGCATACCCAGCATTTTCTTTGAAGTTGTAATGCGGGAATTTTTCATGATGTTCTAACATTAGTAAATCTTTTGTATGCTTAGCAATGATTGAAGCAGCCCCAACACCTTTTACTAATGAATCGGCTTTGATTAACGTTTCTAAATTTGGATTTTCAACACCAAATTTTTTATTACCGTCAAACAAATACTTCTCATCTTTGCCAAAGTTATTTATTATCTGCTCAAGCGATTTTTTAATCATTGCCGACAATCCAAATGCATCTATTTCTTCAGATGTTGTCACAACTGTGAAATATTCACTATTTTCTTTAATTTTCTCAACCATGTCTTCTCTTTTCTTTGGAGAAAGTTTTTTTGAATCATCGGCAAAAGAAACATCTCCAATAATTTTTAATCCGGTATAAATCATTTCACCTGCTAAATTACCACGACCACTTTCGTCAACGAAAATATAACCCCTAAACATTTCATCATAATCTATAATTTCTGTCATAATTACCTACATTTAAAGTCTTTTTGTTTATTTTACAAAATTATAAAGTTTATAAAAATGTAAAATAAATTATAAAATAGAAAGAATAGAAGAAGTGAGTAATCTCAAATATCATCAGTATTTGAGAAACTGGTTGGAAATGAAATAATTCCAGCTGTCCTCAATCTTCTAATACTGTATTCATTATACAATAAATTAAGGAAATGAAATTATGAAAAACGCGGAAAAAGTTGCACAATTAACTCATGGCCAAATTACAATTAAAAGAAAATAAATTAAAATTAAGGTAGAACTGTTACTAACAAGAAGAATCCGACTGGTTAGTAAAACCATAGCATTTCGAAAGTTGGAAAACAATGATTACGAAATGTGATTTCTGCTCAGTGCACTGAATGTTAATGTGAAGAAATTCAAGCAAGCTCGTGTGAACAGCGGGAGTAACTATGACTCTCT
>Ga0257141_1000046_pt1 | contig 16578 bp, 3 predicted proteins | sample saktaT_17_FD_193544 | JGI IMG/M metagenome (GOLD analysis project Ga0257141, IMG submission 193544) | Metatranscriptome of saline water microbial communities from Sakinaw Lake, British Columbia, Canada - sak_2011_1_27_36m (Metagenome... | ecosystem: Environmental > Aquatic > Non-marine Saline and...
AAAACTTAAAAATGATAATACCTTTACCGTTTCCAACAAGTACGATGATACCTACTTTCTTGTCACCAGTGGGTCATGGTGAAGTAATAAAAATGAATTATGAAATTGGTTTTGGAAAGTTCGAAAAAGAAAAACCGGACACAAATTTAGTAGATACGGAATCATTTAAAGATGGAGTTTCTTTAACATCTATAAGATGGTCATTTAATAACATAGCCACATGCCCGGCAGATTCAAACAAAAACACAACTGTTTTTGAATTTGAAATACATGATATTGCCGGTAAATCTCTTGCCAATTTTATCAATTTAAGAAGAGCAAATACATGCTTATTTTTCAAAGGTCCTATGTCCGATGGTAGTTTTTGGATGCCTGGAACATATGCCAGATATGTTCCAGTTCCTGAAGAATGTTCATTAGAATTTTCACCAACACAAGGTTTTACTTATAAAATAGTAGCCCATCCATATTATGTTGTTGTGAATAGCCACAAATTTATGTCTATACCACGACCTCTAACAGTCAACGGTTTAGATAAAGATGGGAAGCGTCACGACAACACATTCAAAGCATTTTTAAAAGAAATAGAGGATAAATGGAACGATCAATTAGCTCAAAACCCAAATAAAAAAGCAACGGCACAAATAAAATTCGTGGTCGATGAAGGCAGAGGAGTTAATTCGATGATGATGAAAACAACACCTTTTTTTACAGAACACGAAAAAGAAGTAGCTTTAAATCCGTCCGGAAACCCACAATCACCAGTATTAGATTTCACATTCCAGCCAGGTTCATCGGTAAGTATGGCGTTAATGGAGCTTTGGCAACAAAGATTTGTTGGTCATGATAGTGGTGGAGGGAAAGGGATTACTGGTAGTTCGACGCTTCACATTTATTATGGGAAAACAGAAGGTGGAGTAAGCCATATTGGATTGGATTTACTCAGAAGAAAAGATTCGGATCAACCGGTTGATCCAATACCAGTTTGTATCGGTTCCGATTTAAATTGCATCGGTGCGAGGTATAGAGCTTCATTATCTAATATAACTTTAAATTCGATTATTGCAAACGTATTAGTCGATAAATTGAATCAAGAGAAAAACCAAGCGGTTCAGGAACCATCACAGCCGGGAAATACAGAGAACGAAACAACAAATGTTTCCAAAGGTGAAGATGGCGACTACAACAGAGATACAAGCGAGGACATACCACAAAGTCCTGGTATGCCTAGAGGGAACAATAGATTATTCGATGGTTGGGCGGTTTTCAGCTCAACACTGAACAGTGCGGCACAACCAGATTTATCATTGGAAATAGAAATGCCTTATACTTACGCATTTACCCCAAAATTATATGGCGGCTTGCTTGAGGATGCCGATAAAACATTTCATAATTGCTTGTTCACTGATGGAACATCTATTGATTTAGAGTTTTACTGGTACACAGACCCAACATGCGAAGTACTTATGAAAGTAGAGCCAATAAGTACAAAATACAGGCTAGTTTCGGCAACACATGAGATAGGTTTAAACGGCAACACAACACAATTAAAACTAAATCATTTGGTTGTTGGTTCTCAATAATAGGAGTACAATATGGCAAAAGAAACACATGACGTTGTAAAAGACAGTATAAAAAGTAGTTTTGGCGTAAAAGGCGATGGAATTTTTGGTGTAGCCAGGGTAATAGGTAGAAACGATGAATCCAATCAAGGTAGAGTTAGGATATACCCATTAAGCGACACAATGGATTTCAAATATATCGAAAACAACCATGTAGAGAACTATCCATTCGCCGAGCCAGTAACAATGTTAAAAGGTGAAAATCATGGGTTATATTGTGCGCCGGAATTTGGTGATTTCGTATTATACACAATTTTACCAATGGGACACTTTATATTAGGTAGTGTGTCAAATCCATCGTGGGAATATGCCAGTATGAATATACCGGTAGAAGCTCAAAGTATGCAAGAAAATGGTTCTGAGTATAATATTTCGCATTGGCCAGATTTAAATAAAAAAGGATACCATTTAAAAAAACCACAGCGCGGCGATGTTTATCAACCGGCATCATATTTACTACGATGGAGAAGAAATGATATATTGATGTACAACACCACAAAAATAGGCACTAATGGTCATTCTGCCGCAAAATTGATGGAATTTAGAACATCAGAAAATAATTTTTTACAAATGGTCGATATTGGAAATTTCAATACTAAACCAGGGAAAGATGGAAAAAACATCAAGGATTATTCGCCGGTTAGACAAACTGATTATAGGGATTTATGGGAAGGGTTTTCAATAAACAGAGAATTTTGGACTGAAAGAACAGATAAACCACCAAAAACAAATGAATCAAATTATATTAAATTAGCCACAAATGGAACTGTTGGTACGGATAGAGATGGTGGTTGTGATGGGAAGGATGCTGCTTGGGGGGATACTGGGGGTGATTATCCGGACCTAGTCAGTGGTGAGTGTAGAGGGGATAACCGTGAGTCCGACGGTGCTCACGAGACATCAAAAACATATTGTACTGTATATCAAACCTTAAAAAGTGTGAAAGGTCCGGATAGATATTATCAGGATAAAGAGGGCGAAAAACCGTGGGATGCATCTGCACCTTACAGATTCAAAGTTAAAAAATGGATTGAGGATACTGGAGACCCATGCGACCCAGAAGTACAACATTTCAACGTTGGTCATTTTTTAACTTTATCAAATACCATTTTCAAAAGAAGAGCTATGTTAGCAACAGCTAAAGGTCATCAATTGGTCATGTCCGATATTGATAAAGATGAAAAAATTTTAATGAATTCACATAGAGGGAAATTCCTTTATATGGAAGATTCTGATCCAGGTCATTATGAAAATCTTTGGATGGCATCGCAAAAACATCATATGGTTTTTGTGGATCATATGGCGGCTCCATTCTTGATAGATGATAAAGGTGCTGAAAGACATAGAATGGTTGATCCAAACCAAGGTGATGGTTCCACATTTCAGTTAATTCAAACAGAAAAATACCAAAAAATTTGGTTAGCCGATAGTGGTAAATGTCCTAGAATTCATGTTCATACTACTGCAGGTCATGAATCACTTTTTTTAGACGATTGTAAATTTGGGAAAAAAATCCAAATCACAACGTCCGACAAAAAACAACAAGTTTTATTAGATGAAAAAAATAAAGACATAATCATCACAAATCATAGCAATAACATCAGTATCTATGCCAAAAACGACATTATGATTCATGCAAAAAACAAAATCATAATGAGGGCTAATAACGGTTACGATGTACAATCATCTGGCGGAACATGGGCAGTCGTTGCTTGCGGCATCGGTCATACATCCACATGTGGTGCCGGAGCAGTTCCAGAACCTGTTAGAGGTTCCGTAGCAACCAATATTGATATAACAGAAGGAAGTTTAGTTAATAAATATCATCCGAGTTAATTCACCTTCGGTGTTTTCAAAATGTCTTTATCGGAATTAGGATACAAATCATATTCATGGTTATCTGTGGTATATGTATCCTTTTCTTTAACCATTTTTACATAATCACCTGCATTTTTAGCTACAACGTGACGTAAATCAGTCCAGAATGGTTCTCTAATATTATTTGGAAAATCAGCTTTTGTCTGTATAGCTAAATTAATATCACTTCGCAACTGATCATAGTATTGATTTAACGATAAAGATTGAATAGCTCTTATAGCTCTATCACTGAATTCAATATTATTTTTTAAGAATGAAGCTTTTACATCGAATTTTCCAAGTTGTGCTTCCAAAGAATCTTTATCATGGATATTAAGCCCTTCTAATTTTCCTTTAATTTTATCTTCAGTAAATATTCCTGCTATTATGCCAGTTAATAATTCCGTTGTTTTATGTAATCGACCATTCAATGTTGAATCATATTTACCAGTATCACCACCTTCCTTTTCAAGTATTAATTCGGAATATTTTTTACCAGTTATCACAGTACTTAAAACATCGGCCGTATTCTTAAAAACACCTTTGACAGCACCATCTGTCAAAATATCTTTTACTTTCTTTCCAACCGTTATGATAGATAACACGTCTACAATATTCTTATCTTTGGAATTAATTTTCCTTGTTGCAAACAATTCAGGTTCCGGTTTAAAAAATTCAGGTTCACCATCAACAGTTTTTTTATAGATTCCATCTCCAATACCCAAAGTAACCTCATAGATAGTATTATTTAGTTGTTGTGTGGACTCTAAAATAGTTGTCAAGACTTTAATAATATCGACAGTATTACTTGATCCAGAACTAGTTGCCGCAGCAGAACTATCACTACTAGATTTAATCTGTGCTGCTGTTTGCTCCTTTAGAGCTGTAGTTTGCTCCTTAATAGCGGCCGTTTGTTCCTTTATAGCAGCCGTTACAGTTGATGTTTGTGCCTTAATCGCATCAGCTATTATATTCGCTTCCCCTTCGTAATACATATTTTCACCACCATTTTAATTTAAATATTAATATTTCACTTCTTCATTTTTTGTTCTGGAAACTGTTTTTCAAATTCGTAAATTAAATTTTCACCGAATTCAACTTTCATTTTTCCTCCAGAAATAGTGACAGTAATGTCATCAAGCCCATACCCGCCAGCACTCCAAACAGTTTTATAATATCTCGTACTGTGATCGAAAATAGCTTTCTTATAATTGTGCATCATTTGATCTTTATTTTCATCAGTTATAGCACCTTTTGGATAAACTTCTTTAACAATAGAATAAAATTTAGGTATAACAACCTTTTTGGCAGCTTCTTCGTCTTTCTTCGCTTTATTATCTACGGCATCTTTAACAGCGCCTTCTTCTTTAGCATATTTACCTTTTACGGCTCCAGATTTAACTCCCGACTTACTAGCGCTATCTGCATCACCTATAGTTGAAGCTTTAGCTTTATTTTCTGCGGCCTTATCGTCAGAACTAGATGCGGCACTTTGTTTCAATGCCAAAGATGCTTCCGCAATTGCTGCCGAAGGATTATTGTTAGCTATTTTTGACGCATTATTCAAATTAGTAGTAGCATCATTTAACTTCATTGAGGTATCTTTAATTTCTTCATACGAAAATTCATTTTCATAAGCATAATCTTCTTCATAAATACATTTTGCGACTTCTTCTTCAGCCACAGCAACATAATATTTTATTTTCAATGCATCTGCGACTTTCTGTTTTTTGTTTTTTTCTAGCGCAATTCCAGCTTCGTCAGTAGCCGCAATCGTTGCTAAATCTTTTGTAGCATCATTTACAGCTTTAGCAACTTTCAATGTTTCCAATGTCGCCTTAGTCCAATTTAGTTTTGATTCTTCTGGAATAGTTGTCAACCGTTCCCTAAATTTTCTCAATTCTTCTTCAGCAAAAGTCAATGCATCCTTCGCTATTTTAAGAGCTTTTTGAGTTGAATCGACTTTTGCAACATATGTATCACGAGCTTTAGTAACTTCTGGATCATTTTTAAATAACTCGACAGATTTTGATGTTTTTTCTGCGGCCATTTTTTCTAAAACTGTGGTTAGCGACTTATTTGCATTTTCTATTTTTACAGGATCATTAGTTACTTTTGCTTCAGCTAAAGCTTCTAAAGATTTGAAATATTTCAAATCTTCTTCTGCGGTCACTACATCAAACTTTGCCACAGCAATGTCATGATAATAATTAAAATCAGATTGGAATAAATTATAATCCGATTCAGCGGCCATAAGGTCAAATTCAGCAGTATCAACTCCGGACTGTGCTTTTATCACCGCTAATTTTCTCGGTTCTTCACCTCTACTTATAGCGGCTTTAGCAGCATTACTCGATTTTTCTTTTTTTACTTGCGCTGAAGATTTTTTAGTAGTATTTGCATCAAAAATTTCATCATGTTTGTTTTGTTTTTTTACTTCTAACTCAGAAACTTCGTTCTTAAAATCTTTTATTTTTACTTCCTGATTTTTAACAGCATCTTTAGCACCATCTATACTTTCGGATAATGATGCAATCATTTTATCGGCTTCAATAGCTTCTTCGGCAGCCTTCAACTCATCATTAGCTAATTTAAGATTTGATAAAGCTAAATCTAAATCTTTTTTATATCCATTCAGAGTTGAAGTAATTTTATCATCAACTTTAAAAAATTCAACAGATTTCTGAGTTTTTAATTTGGTAGAATTGGCTATGTGCTCTTTCTTTTTTTCGTTAGCCAATTTTATTTTAGCTTCATCTTTTTTAATTTTTGCTTTGGCTATACCTTTTAAAGACTGAAAATATTTCAATTCTTCTTCTGCATTCAAAATGTCAAATTTTGCTACTGCAATATCATAATCATAAGTAGAATCAGTGTTATAAGGCTCATAATTTAACATAGCTTCAACAACACTTAATTTTGCCACAGATACTTTGGCTTTAGCTTTAATAACATTAAGTTTTTTAACTTCCAGATCTTTCGATTCTTTGACTAAATTTTCCGCCGTTGTTTTTTCTTCGTTAGCAACAGTTTTTTTATTTCCTAAATCGGTTGTAATATTCTTATTTGTTTGTATTTTGGATTCTTCAATTTTTACTTTCCTATCTTTAGCATCAATTATCTTTTTTTCAGAAATCTTGATACTCCTCTCCACATTGGTTAAATTATTCTTATCATTTTCGTCTTGTTTTTCGACAGCTAATGTTGCCGCTTTTTCTGCTTCTCCAAAGGCTTCTATAGCTTTTGCAATCTCCAAAGAATTATTCAATGCAGCTAATTCATTTTTTGGTGCTCCTCTAGATTCCGCCGATGCTATTGCGGATTCAATCTCAGCAACAGTTTTACTTCCTTCAGCTGCGATTAGATCTTTTTCGGCTACAGAAATTTTTCCATCAGCTGAATTTTTAATAACTAAAGCAGTTTCCACTCCAGTAGCCGCTACATCAAGTTCAGCCGTAGCTTTATCATGCATTGTTGTAGAAGTTACCAATGCTTCTTTTGCCGCACTTAACGATGTCGTTGTTTCCGAAGTCAAGCTACTAGTTTCCGTACTTTTATCACCAATAGCTTTATCAACCCCGCTACAAAGTTCATCAACGGTAGGTTTGGATTCAGACTTTTTACTACTTTCTGTACCAGAAGCTAACGCTAATTCATGAGTAGCTACGGCATAATCATATTTTGCCGTAGCTACTCCATGTGAAGAAACACTCATTACTTCCTCGACAGCGGTTATTTCAAATTGCAACGAATCCACCAAATCGGTAATATAAACCGTAGCATCGGCCTTTAAGGCTTCTTGTGATGTAGCTATCGCCAATTTATTTAATTCATCTAATGAAATACCAAACATTTTTTCTTTTAATGAAAAAAGAGATTTCCCAACATCTTTATTTTTTTCAAAAATAAGACCAATGGTAAAAAGTTTATTCTTCTCCAAATCTTTTCTAGCGGTATCTTTTTTAACTAACGCTAAAAATTGCCCACCAACTCTATGCTTATTAGCTACTAAATTAAAATTGAACAATAATTCACTTATAGAATCAATATCTTTTTTAATTTTTTTATCAAATATAGCCAACCGCAATGTTCCATTTGATTCCACCTCATCAAATTCAGCTAATGCTATAGCCAAATTCATTCTCAAGATAGCTATATCTATAGTATCCTTTATTTTTGCTTTTACTTCCAGAACTGTTGATGACGTTAAAGATTTTTCCAACTTGGAAACAGCAACCACTGTCGTAGTTTCCGCAACATATAAATCAGTATCCTTCTTAAATGGAGATGTTTTTATCAGATGTGAATCCGACTTTGCGAGTGCAACATCTAGTGAATTTTTAGCAATATCAACATTTTTAGCCAAAACCGTTATCAAATTTTTATCAGTTGCAGCTTGTAAAGCACCATTTAATTCCAATTCAGCTCTAGCTAAATTCAACCCAGCTATATAGTTATTATGATCTATTTCTCTTACAAGCTCTTCTCTACTTATGTTTATTTTGCTTTCGTCAATTTCGTCAATTATTAAACCTTTTGTTTCCGTTAATGTTATTTCACTACTAGAATAAGCGGATAATGCCGAACTTAACCCAACCAAATCAATACCCTTACTGTATGATACATTAATCTCAGCTTCTTGCAATTCAATTTTTTTAACCGACAAAACCTTAGCTTTCTCATAACCAAATTTTTTATATTCGTTAAATGTTTGAATTGTTTTATCTGAGATTACAAAATAATCATTGAATTTTTGCCTTTTAACATGCCAAGACGCATATGCGGTTTCTACGTCTTTTGTAGAATTTGAAATAGCGGATATATCTTTTTTTACTTTTGCTTTTGATAGATCTCTAAGAGCTTTCGATAAAGTAAATGAGCATTCCGCATCATCTACGGAACATTTAGCAACAGCTATGTCATAGTCATAATTCAAATCAGATTGCAAAGTGTCCAATGTTAATCTGACCGTAAGTAAATCTAATTCTGCCGCATCTACAGCAATTTTAGCTTTTAAGAGATTGACATTTACAGGCAAATCCGTTTTTGGTAAAGTTGTTAATGTTGAATTTAGAACTACTAGATCTTTTTTTACATCTGCAATACGACTATTTAAAGCATTAGTTATATTGCTATTAGCTAAAGACTTTTTAGCGATGATTGCTGACTGAGTATTTTTAGAAGCAGTAACACGATTAGATTCATTGACTACTACTTTTTCAGCATTGACCACGTCCAAAGCTAATCTCGCATTTTCAACTTTTAAAAGTTTTGCTTCTTCCACGGATTTCAATTTTATACTTGCAATTTTCAATGCATTCTTCGCAGCATCCAAAGTAAGTTTATATCCTTCCAATATCGAAATTACTTCTGGTTGGATCGCAAATAATTCATTCGAGGTCAACGTTTTCTCAATCGACGAAGAAGAAATAAAAGACGAAACGACTTCTTTAGCTTCATTTATATCAGCTTCTATTTTATTTGCTGTAGCCAAACTCAAAACATTCATCGCCGTAACATATTCAACATCTTTCTCTTTAACAACTACATCAAATTTAGCTACAGCTATGTCATAATCATAAGTCATATCGCTTGAAGCACGTTCGTAATCCAATCTAGCATACAATATTTCTAATTCGGCACTTGCTACATCAGCTTTCGCTTTTAAACTTTCTAAAATTTCCAAATCAAAAGAAGTATCCAAAAGTGCTGAAGCAACTTTAAGATTCAAAGATGATTTTTTTTTCCAATGCGGTTATAATTAAAGCGGAAATTGTGGAAAATAATTCTAAATTATTTTCTCTTTTCTTATTTTCTAAATCCGTTTGTCTTTGCTTTGCATTTTCCAAGTTTGTTGTTACTGCGTTAAGTGAAGATGTAGCATTACTTTTGGCTAAAGCTATATCCGATTCTTTCTGTATTCCGGCTCTAACGATTTCACTAGTAACAGACACCTTGGATTTTGCCAAGCCTAACTCATCTCTAGCCAAATTCAATAATGACTTCAATCTAGTTAAATTATTCATAACTTCAACATTAACTAATGATGCCTTTTTAGAAACGGATATTTTAACATTATAAAGTTTCGTTTCTTCACTGTCTAATTTATTTTTCGTAGTCGAAATGCTATCAGCATCATTATCCAACAATGACGAAATATAATTAAGTTTTGCATTAGCTACATTAAGTTCCTGAGTAACAACTTCAATTTCGCGACCCAATACGCCCAAGTCTTCATCAAAAGTAAAAGTTAAAGCTGATGGCTCATAGTTTATTTTAGCCCCAACAAAAGTCAATTCCATACTTGCGGCGACTTTTTTAGCTTTAATATTATTTACTACTGGTTCTTTTAAAGTTTTGTCAGCCAAAGCATTCTTTTCATCAGTTTCGGCTAATCCTAAGTTTGTTTCAGCGTGTGATTTTAAATTTGATAAACTAAGATTTAAATCCCCCAATCGTCTTTCTTTTTCGGTTGAAGTTTTTTCAAAACGTTCCTTTAATGCGTTTAATTTGCTTTCCAATGCCGATTTATTATTTGACGCATTAGTAAATTCGTTTTTAACGGAAATGTCTGTTGTTGACACAGCCTTAGAGTATTCCTTTTCAGCTATTACAACATGTTCTTTAGCTATTTCAACATCTGAGTCTAATCTAGAAGTAACTGCGTCAGATGCATCAATCTTATCGGATTCAGCGGATTCAGCCCCTGTTGCGGCGGTTTTACTCGCTTTTGTAGCTGAAACCGCCGCAACATCCGATGTTGAAGTTTTTGCTATAATGTCTTTTGAAGTCGATTCAGAAATTAAAGCATCTTCTGCTGCCGATAATTCAGCATTAGCATGCTGTAGTGTATTATTTGTCGAATCTAAAGTTGTTTTGTATGAATTTATCAAGGATGTCTTAACAGTATCGATTTTAAAATATTTTTCACGTTCACTATTTTTCACATTTGATGAATTTTCCACTACACTGGAAATATTCTTCCTAGCTGTAGAAATTTTATTTTCATCTTTTAATAAAATATTATCTGCCAATGTTTTTAAAGTTTCGGAATATTTCAAATCTTGTTTTAAACACACACCTTCAAATCCAACTACGGCAATATCATAATCAAAATTAAATTCCGATTTACCTACTTCATAACTCAACCTAGCATCTAAAACATCAATCTTAGCTTTTGAAACTTTTATTTTAGCATTAAGTACTGCCAGTTTTTTTTCTCCAAATCCGCTTTTAGCCGTCGTTAATTCATCATTAAGAGAATTAAAAATAGTCAATTCGTTATTTTTATCATCGGTTATTTTAGTAGTTATATTTTCACTAGCTGTCGATTTTTGTGTAACCAAAGCTATAGCTTTTTCAGCATTACTTTTTATTTTATCGTTGACGCTGTTGACAGCTTGTTGTGCATTTTCTACATTTTTTGCAAGAACTTTATCATTTTCATCAGCTTTAATAGCATCATTAACTATTAATAAATTATTCGTAGCGAATGTCAACTGTGTTTTGGCTTTTGTAAATTCATCAAAATAACCATTCAATTGTGAAACATTTTCCGTCGATACCGCAAATAAAGTTTTGGAAGATTCCAATTTTTTACTAGAGCCAGAAGAAATGGCTAGCGTTACTGCATCGCTAGCCTTTTTTATTGTTACTGCATCCTTAGTAACTTTCGCATCAGCTAATGCTTTAACAGTAGTCAAATATATTAAGTCTTGAGTAGTAACAACGACATCATATGCGGCTACAGCTATATCATAATCAAAAGTCATATCAGAATTTAATGGTTCATAATTTAATCTAGCTGTTAAAAGATTGACTTCCGCTTTAGTTAGAAGTTCTTTAGCTGAAAGAACGTTAAATCCATTTGGATTTGCTTTATCGATTCCATCAGCCAACGCCTTAGTTACATCTGTCGTCGCTTGTGTTTTTTTACTTTCCGCTTCAGTTTTCAATGAAGTAAGTGAATTTTTTATTTCTGTATTTTTATTTGATTTGTTTTGCTCAAATGTAGTTTTTCTATTTTCAGCTGCAGTTTTTTTTGTAGTAGCTAAATCAACTGCCTCCTGTGCAGCTTTCGTATCAGCCTCCAATCTCAAACCAAGTTCTATAGAAGTGATAGAAGATTCGACAACGCTCAAACCTTCCTTAGCTATTTTTAATTTCGCATTTGCTAAATCCAAAGCGGATTTATAATTAGAAAGGGCTGTTGATTTTACCGTATCTATAGCAAAATATTCTTTTTTAATGTTTTCTTTTGCTTTAGAACTTTCGTTTATCGTTTTTGATAATGTCGCAGTTTTCAAAACTATAGTCGATTCATCTCCAGATGCTTTTGAAAATGCTAAATCTTGTAAAGCTTTTAGATATACTTCATCTTGACCTAGCGCAAATATGTCATATTTAACTACAGCTAAATCATAATCATAAGTCATGTCTGAATTTAATGGCTCATAGTTTAATCTAGCGGTAATAATATCGAAATCGGCTGACGCGATAGCTGCTTTAGCTTTAAGTATTTCAAAATTATTCTTATCTGTCGTTTCAATTTTATCGGTTATCGCTTTGGAAACAACGGAACCAGCATCATTTTTTTTCGCTTCGACAGCAGTCTTTAATGTCGCTAACGCCAATGTTATTTCTGAATTTTTTTCCTTTTTTTTGGTTTCCAATAAGGTTTTTTTATTAGTAGCCTCAGTAATTTTATTTGTATTATTTTCAATAATAGAATTATACGAAATCACAAATTCAAGCAATTTTTCTTTCTGTAACTTTGATGTCAATACATCTTCTGCTATTTTTAAAGATATTTTCGATTGTTTAAGATTAGAGTTTGCAGTTTCCAATTCCAACTTCAGCGTATTTAATGAAGTAGTTTTGTCCAAATCAATTTCAAACCAAGTTTTTACGGCTTCAGCTTTTGTCGTTGTTGATGATATTAAAGCTGATACTAACGTATCAGCAGCTATTTTTATAGTTTTTTCATCTTTTGAAATTTTTGCTTTAGCTAAATCTCTACAAGCCGTCACAATATTCAAATCACAAGTAGCCACAACAAAATCATACGCGGTTATAGAAATATCATAATCATAATTTAGATCGGATTTATACAATTCGTAACCCAACTGCTTGTTTAAGACATTATATTCGGCATCGGATATTTCTGATTTTGCTTTAATAATAGCTAAATCATTTTCATCTAACCCAGATGACTTAGCGAGTAGATTATTAGCAAATTCTTTACTAGATTTTGCGGCTGATAATTTTTCGCCAAAAGTTGTGTTTATTTCATTATTCTTTTCCGCTTTATCAAGCGTTAATTTTGTTTTTTTATCATTTGTACTATTATATTTTAACGTTGAAACATCAACAGCCTTTTGAGCATTTAGTAAATCATTTTCCAAAGATGAAGTAATATGTGCATAATCGAGCGTGCCTTTAGCTATTTCAAATAGATTATTGGCCGTTTTTAATGCAATGTTTGCTTCAGCCAATTGTGATTTGAAGGTGTTTAACGTTGTCATTGTAGTTTCATCAACTTCAAACAATTCTGTTGCGGCTTTTGTTTTTTCTATAGATCCTAAAGTGGTAGCTGCCGTTAATGCTCCACTAACCTTTTTTATTGCCACCGTATCATTTGTAACGTTCGCATCAGCTAATTCTTTCAACTTTGTTAAATAAATGACATTTTGGTTATCTGAAATTATATCATATTTGACTACTGCTATGTCATAGTCGTAAGTCATATCAGAATTTAATGGTTCATAATTTAATCTAGCTACAAAAACATCAAATTCCGCTTTAGCAACTACTTCTCTAGCTGAAAGAACTTTAAATTCATTTGGATTTGATTTATCGATCCCATCAGAAACGGCTTTAGTTACATCTGCTGTTGCTTGTGTTTTTTTACTTTCGGCTGAATTTTTCAATGCGGTAAGTAAATTTTTTATTTCCGTATTTTTATTCGTTTTCTTAACAAGTAAATCGGCCAATTTTGCTGTTACCAAATCAAATGCCGATGATGCTGTCGATACATTTGAAATTGCATTACCAACGGCCACATTTAAAGATTCCGCCTCCTTTAAATCCCTTATCACTCCTTCGGCTATCAATAATTTCTCCTCCGATGAACGGAGTGAATTATTTGTCAAATCGACTGCATTCTTGTAACTATTTAAGGTTGAAATAACAGTGGTATCGATTGTAAATAATTCGATCGAGGCTTTTGATTTGGTTTTAGTTGCAGTATCTATAATTTCAGCAAGTGACGTTTGTGCCAATTTTATTTTTTCCGGATCGTTCAATGAAATCGCATCAGTCAAAGCAAAAATGCCTTGTTTCGTATTTAATGTTTGTGTTGCGGTCACAATATCAAATTCAATTACGGAAAGGTCATAATCATATGTAACATCGGTATTATAAGGAGTAAAATCAAGCATCTTAGTCAAAACATTAATTTTATCAGTCGCTATTTTTACCTTAGCATCCAAAACAGCCAAATTGTTAGTGTCAACTCCATTTGACTTCGCCTTGTCGTATGCAGCTTTAATATTAATCAAATTTTCTTCTGCTAATTTTTTCTTATTTTGTAAATCCGTTACAATCTCAGCATGCTTTGTTTTTTTCTCAGTTTCGACAATAACTTTCTTTTCTTTTAATCTTTCCAAGTTATCTATCGCCATATCGACATTTTTTTTAGCCAATTCTTTTGCTGTATCCTTTTTCGCCTGAGATTCTTTAATCGCATCAGAAGCAGCATCTTTAGCTTTATCGGCAGTGACTTTTGCTTCTTCCATCTTAGTTTCTACCGCTGAAGGAGGATCCTCCTTCAGCGGTAGCATCGATTCTATTTTTTTCAACATTTCTTCTTCGGAAGAAGAAATAGATGTTATTGTCAATAATACACTTTCATATTTCCCAACTTCTTTTTCAGCTACTATAACATCAACGCCTGTCAATAAAGTTGTTTTTGAAGCATCAACAAAAACCTTTGAAGCAGCCAAAACAGAATCCAATGACATTTCACCTTCTTTTGCAATCCTAAGATTTTCAGATGCTTCTAAAAATTTTTTATTAGTCAAAGCGACATCCAATCTGGCTGATATTGCCAAAATATTTTCCGTCGAATTATCATTATCTATCGCTTTTGATAATTCCATTTTTAGCTGTATAATTGCAACCTCGGCTTTAGCAATTTCTAGTTTTAGCGAATACTTATCAATATCGTTTTTGTCTGTTGCTTTTTCAAATTCGATTTTCGCTTTGGCTACATTTCCTTCAGCATTCGTTAGATCTTTTAACAAGCTTAGATCATTAACATCTATCAAATCTTGTTTATCTTTTTTTATTTTTTCATCAGAACTTTCAAGTTCGAAAGTATCTCGTTCATCTATCTTTTTCGCCAATTCATCATCAACTTTCTGAATTTCATCATCGATGGATTGTAAATCATCATAATATTTGTTCTGTAATGACGCTTTCTCTTTATTTTTTTCAGAAGTAGTTGCATCAATAGAATCTTTCAAATCCCATAATTCTGTTGCCAAATTTTCCGCAAATTGAACATCTTTTATATTTTTATCGGTTTCTTCTAAAACCGCTTCTGCCAATTTTTTAGCTTCAAGCAAATTAAGCACAACAGATGAATCTATAGTTGAATCGTCTTTAATAGCATTATATTTTGTTGTAGCATCATTAAGGGCATTTAAATCAACTATTCTTTTGTCATTATAAGCTTCTTCCGATTTTGAATAATATTTTAATTTCGATTCTCGCTGTGAAACTGGTAATTCCATCAACTCTTTTAAAAGGTTTGATGTTTCATCAATCTCATTCAGCCGTTCGGTAGATTCCGATTTTTTAACATATTTTCCGGAATATACATCAAGAACAACATCATCGGATGCATCATTATATTTCTTTTGTACGATTGATGTTGCTTTTATTCTTATAGTATCATCCAAAATACCACCATAATAAATTATTTCATTACAAATATCGGATAACTTGTCGTCAAATTTTTCTGTCAATTTTACCTTTTCAATTTCTTTTTTATTTTTAGAAATAGGTAAATTTTCTCTCAATGTAGCTATAGCAGTTTCGTAATTAAGAATTTTTTTTGAGATTTCCGTTTCATTATCTTCTTGCGATTGGTTGATTTCATTGAGCTTATCATTTATTTTGTTTTCAATAGTCAAAGCATCAAATTGTTTAGTAATTATTGTTTCGCGCAATTTCAATGTTTCCAAACCATCTGTGTCTTCATTATTACAGGTTTTTGACACGACTTCTTTTTTAGCTTTTACACTTGCTAATTCAGCCTGTTTCATTTCCTTTTGTAATACCGATGCCGAAATTCTTTTAGCTTTAGATGTCGTAGTATCCATTCCGTTATTAAGTTTGTGCAAGTTTAAATCAGCCAAATATGATTTTTTTTGCGCCAAAGCTTTTTTCAAATCTAATTCTGCGAGTTTTATATTTTCAGAATTGTTTTCAACAATTTTTTCACTTTCTAATTTTTTCTTTTTGATTTCGATATTGTTGTCAGCTTCAACTATAGTGTTTTCTAGATCCGCCAATTTTGAATCTTTCTCAGCATTATAATCGTCAACGGCAGCATCAATAACATCAACCAATTCAGCTATTTCTTTTGAAATTCTGTTTTCTTCAGATGTCAATCCTTCAAAAACCTTCTTGCAATCAAATTTATCACCGACAGAGGTTTCACTGTTTATTTTATTTCTCTCAAAAGTTTCACCGTCTATCACCAAAGGAATATTAAAATTTTTAAATGGCTTTCCTTCAGTATAAAAAAACATAATCGAAATATTGTCAACACTAAGATTAGTTCGAGGATTATATCTAATCGTTTTCGCTTTTTTTGAAAAAATACAATGACCGTTGGCTTCCATTTGTATATTGTCTTCATCAATCAGTGATAAATCATCAACATACGAATACAATATTTCTAATTCATCTTCTATTGCAAGTTTAAAACCACCTCTTGGGATTTCAACTTTTTCTAAAATGTGCTGTGTTATCATTGCTGTTCTGTTCCGTGATAAAAAATTCAATTTTTCGTCAACGGCAGCATCAATAA
>Ga0257141_1000049_pt1 | contig 16277 bp, 18 predicted proteins | sample saktaT_17_FD_193544 | JGI IMG/M metagenome (GOLD analysis project Ga0257141, IMG submission 193544) | Metatranscriptome of saline water microbial communities from Sakinaw Lake, British Columbia, Canada - sak_2011_1_27_36m (Metagenome... | ecosystem: Environmental > Aquatic > Non-marine Saline...
CGATAGTTCAATGCCCATGCAAGTGGAGTTGGACACATTGAAACAAGCTATGGTTGAAAATAAAAATATCTTAAATGATATAGAATCTCTTCGTATTGAGGAGGCAAAATTTGAACATGAATTAATCCTGTTAGAAGAACGTATAGCAACTGCGTTTAAGAATCAGGAATACAATAAGAAGAGGCGGGGTTATCTTAATGATTTAACTACTGCTTATGAAATTTTGCATGTCTCACAATTTCCACGTAGATTAATTCAATCTTACGCGGAGTTTGTGCAAAGGTATCTAGTTAGCTATTTAGAGCAATTTAATATTCCATACAGAGCAAGAATAGTAGAAGGGTTCAGGATACAAATGGTTAATAGTGAAGGTAAAGTAGTACCTGAAATTTCCGGAGGTCAGCAAATGATCGTAGGGATATGTTTAAGATTGGCATTACACAGAATGTTTGCCCAGTCATTCCCGTTATGGATTGTTGATGAAGGAACTACACATCTTGATGAAAATAACAGAAATGCGTATTTTCAATTGATAGAGAATATTAGAGCAGCAAAGATAGTTGACCAGGCCATTGTTGTAGATCATGACTCCAAGCTTAGTTCGGTGGTAGACAACATTATAAAGCTGTAAGTTATGACTGTATTATACATTATTATTGGAGTATTCGTTGGTTATGTGTTACTACATCCTCAACGTCGTAAAAACTTCGTAAAATCTCTTGATGTAAAGGGATTCAAAGAACCATTTAGCAAACCCGAAGAAGATGATGGAAATTCAAATAACCAGAGTAGACGGAGCAATAAAGGTTAATCCTGCTCCCCCGTATATCACAACGTATTTACAGTATACGCATAGGAGTTTTACCAGGGAACATTGGAAGATGGTTAACCATTTTGAGAAGAAGTTGTTATATACTCAAGCTCCGGATGGTGGGATAATTACATTCCAGGGGTTCTTTAACAAACTCCAGGTCTTAGTAAATAAGAATAAGGATAAGTTAACAGTAGTAGATTCCAGAACTCCTATGATAGAACCAGATCTACAGGCTGTTAACGAGATTAATTGGGAAGCTGTAGGAAGTACAGGCTTACGAGATTATCAGGTAGATCCGGTTGCAGACTTCTTATGTAAAGCTAAAGAAGGCTGTGGAATAGTAAATGTAAGCGGGGGATGGGGTAAAACGGTAATGCAGGCTATAACTTATGCTGCCTTTCATAACCTTAAACATTGCATTTTAGCAGTTCCATTAAAAGAAGTATTTAACCAGACCTATCAAAAGTTCGTAGGGCTATTCCCAGACAAGCATATTGGACGGGTTGGAGATGGGTTTAATGATATATCAGAGGATATTACACTAACCACCTTCAAGTCTTTACCAAAGTGTCCATTAGAGAAATGTGAGCTACTTTTGGTTGATGAGATCCAAGGAACTACAGGAGCCAAGATTCTAGAAGTGTTAATCCAGGCACATCCAATACGAATTTTTGGATATACAGCAACAGACCAGAACCTCTTTAACAATGCAGACAAGTTGATTAAGGGGTTGTTTGGTGAACGATTAGTATTTGTACCATATCAGGAAGCACAGGAAGGTGGTGCGGTAGTGCCTTGTGTAGTGTATTTTGTAAAGATGCCTGAGACTGCGTTTATTGATGCTGTAACAATAGAAAGTAAGATCATTAAGGGTATTAAGAGAAATGAGATAAGAAACAAGCTGATTGGTGCCATATGTAACCTGGTTCCTGAGAATTGGCAGACTTTGATTTTCGTGGATCATATCGAAGATCATTTAGTAAAGTTGTACAAGTATATGCCTAATGGGACTAAGTTCTTTCATCGTGGAAGTAAAAAGAAGACATTAGGGGGGTTTGCCTTGTCTGATAAAGAACAAAAAGAAGTAATCCAAGACTTCCGTGATCAAAAATTCCAGTATTTGATAGCTACAGATTGTGCTAGGGCAGGTGTAGATTTGCCCAATGTTAAAGTAGTAGTACAAGCTTCTGGTGGGACATCAGAGATAGAAATTTTGCAAGAAGCTTTTAGGGGAGCAAGAACAGCACCAGGGAAAGAGTTTTTTGTATTAATTGATATTATGGATTGTCACGATGGTACCCTGGAGAACATGAGTCTTAAACGCCGTGACATATACAAGAAACAGGGATGGGTGATTAAGGAAGTTGACTCACCTAAAGATATAGATTGGAACTCGTACAATGCTCCAATAGTTGAACAAAAGGAACTATGAAGATTAAACAATACGAAGGAATGAAGCCCAATGAACCGTATGAAGAAGTGGGGTGGTGTGAGTGTTGTGATAAGTTGAAACAATATTTATACCATACCTGTACTGGAGCTTTTAGAGGAATCGCTATGTGTAAGGATTGTTTGGATGAGATAGATGAGGATGAGGGCAAGGTAAAGAATGATCAATGAGACTGCGTTGGTGCTTGAACTGGAGGAAAGATATGGACCAGTAAAGAGAACCAATAGTGGCTGGATCAGGATAAAGTGTCCTACGTGTAATGATCATGATGCACGGAAGTATAAGCGGTATATAAAGGCAGATTCATACACTAGTGGTTGCTTTATATGTGGTGTTAAAAAAGATGTACGGGATCTTGTTGAGGGACGAGTTATCCTTCAACAAGATCCCAACAAACCCGTAATTCAAATAGTAAAAAAAGTTGATCCCCGGGCTTTTGAGATTCCATATTATAAAAGTATCCCGGTAAACAAGTTAGAGTTAGATCATCCAGCATACAGGTTTCTGACAAAAGACTATTTGTATGATATGGACAGTTATGCAGAGAAGGGTATAGTTTATGTTCCTTCTGATGGAGGAAGAGTATTTAAGTCTTTTCCTCCATACACTACCTCTGCTCAACGACTTATCTTCCCAGTAAATGAAAATGGGAAGATGGTGGGTTGGCAGATGCGTTCTATACCTGGTACCTTTTATGGTGATAGGAAAGACGTTATTCGGTATTATCATCTTTTTGATAAGGGTAATCATGTATACAATTACGAGGAAGCTAAGAAGAATAACCCTGAAGAAGTTATAGTTGTTGAGGGGGTTAAAAAGGCACTTAAGTTTCCTAACGGAGTAGCTACTTGGGGTGCTGGCATATCCCACACTCAGACACAGATAATAAAATCATGGCCCAGGGTAGTAATAATGCTGGATGCCAAAGACCACAGTGGAACAATACAAATACGTGCTCAAGAATTGGTAGATCGTCTTAGAGCAGAAGAAAAAGTAGCTATCAATGTAGACCTTGGTAAGTATGATGTAGAGTCTCCTGATGATTTACCAGCAGAAACATTAAAACAAATAATAGAGGAGGAATGGTATGAAAATGGCGGAAGACGGTGATGTAGATCAGAACATAGTAGAAGCTATCAAATATGAGTACTACAAACAGCTAGGAAGAACTCCCAGCAAAGTTAATGTACAGCTTGATACAGCTGCTAGAAAGGCTGCAGGTATATGTTATCAAGTGGATTGTGATCCTGCAGTTTATGTGGCCGCACAAATAAAACACTGGGTACCAATTAAGTCTGGTATGCCATTTGTACCCGCCCAGTTAGCCTCAAAGAATGCTATAGGTAATATCAATAGTTTTCGTAGTGTTGTAAATCATGGGAACACATGGAAGGGGTTATACACACAACAAAAACGATACTTATCACAAGCTATAAAGAACACAGACAGAACTATAGAAGAAATCCTGTTAGACTCTAGCATTGGTTTTAATCCATGGTTTCGTTGTCTGGTAACAAAACAACCAATTCCTTCTATAATAAAAAAATGGGGGGGAAAAGCACACGATGAATTAAAGAGTGATGAGTTAAGAACTTTTCTGAATGACCTTCAGTTAATAGAACATGTTACTTTTGATTATTCAAGAATACCAAGGTTTCAATGAATAAAGAACAAATCAATGATGGGGATTACATAGAGCTGTTTATCCGTAATTTAGCAAGGGACAAAGGGGTGTTGGATACGGCCAAGCAATTTAAACTAACAGGATCAGACTTTTTGCTACCCGACTTGCCTGGATCTTCGATTTACAAAGAGTTTGTAGATGCTATTCTTGCTATTGATTGTTCTCCAGTAGATGCACAATTACTAGCAGGGCATTTGAATAGGAAGTTTGAAGATCGTGTACTTTTACACGCTGATTATGAAAATACAGTAGCTCTATTAGGTTTTGTATATGATGGAGCAATAACTCCAGATCACTTTAAGAAAACATTAAAAAACTTCTTAAAGGACAAACGAGTTAAGAGAATCATTACTGATCTTAGAGGTAACTCAGATAGGGTGATAGAAAATCTTAGTGCTCTAGCAATTGACATGAATGTAGATGATTCATTAAGCCAAGCAGTTGACATACATCCATTTGCTGCTCCTGTGTATAAACGTCATCAAGAAATGATAGGTACCGGTATTTCAGCGATAGATGAACATGCTACTGGGTTATGTTCCGGAGACTTTGGTATTGCTATAGGTTACAGCGGTAGTGGCAAAACGGCGTTCGCAACTAATGTTATAGCTAATAATGCGGGAATAGGTGTTCCTGCTATGTTTGTGTCCTGTGAAGAAGATGAGATACAAATCAGTCAAAGGTTTTATTCCAACTATTTTGAAATACCTTACACTGAGTTGCATAAGGGGTTAGCTAACCTGATCTTAGAAGCAAAATTCAACGATCCTGAATACACATCAAAGAGAATGACCCTTGCCACCAACTTAGCCTTGTTAGGGTTAAAGGGGCTTACTCCAATAACTACAGATCAAATTTATGAGTTGATGGTTCGTAAGTTTGAAAAAAGTGGGTTCATTCCAAGAGTAGTTGCTATAGATCAGTTACAGTTTATTGCTCCAATGATGACTCGTAAATCCATGCAGTCATGGGAGTTACAGGCAATTGCTGCTGCAGAGTTAGATGAATTATCACATAAGCCTATAGGAGGACGCAGGTTTGCTTTATGGCTTATGCATCAGGCGAAAGGAAAATTGAAGAAACGATTTAACAGAGAAGAGATTGATGGCTTTAAGGGAATTATCCATAAAGCAGATTTAGTATTAGGATTAGGTAGAGATGGGGTGCATAATGACGAGATGGATGTCTTTTCTTTAAAGGTGAGACATTGTCAGGATTTTGGAGTTACTGTACCAACGGATTTTCAGTATATGAGATTCCCACCTACAGCAATAACAGGGTTAGTTACAGAAGGTTATGCTGTATCTGATCATAATCCATCCGCGCTTCCTCCTTTGCCTGAGTTTATTCCAAACCGGTAAATAAAAATATGCCCACAAATACCATAGACGTAGATGATTACATGTCTTCACTTAAACAAATGAAGATGGATTTTGAAAAGAAATGGTTGGAACCAATTGGTGATCATGAAGCCCCATTGATGCTGATACTGAGTTATCCAACAGTAGACATGCTTGAAGAAGATAGTTTTCTAGCTGGTCCTAGTGGATTAGAGTTAAGTAATGCTCTGGATTTAGTAGGGTTAAAGGAAGGAGATTATTACTTAACCGCAATGGTAAAATGTGGAATAGGTACAGCTTCAAAACCCGGTACTGTCCTAATCGAAGAATGGGCGGCAATGTTAGATTACGAGATTAGTGTAGTTAAGCCTAGGTTGATTTTAACTTTGGGGTCAGAGCCATTTAAACGAATCAAAAAGGAGCAAGCAAAACTTACAGAATACATGGGGAACATTGTGGATAGCCCTTATGGTAAGTTATTGCCTAATTATTCTCCAGGGATGATTGTAACACAGGACCCTCGAAAGCGTCCTCAGTTTAGGGAAGTGTTTGATTTAGCTAATAGATACATTAAAGGTACTCTAGCTTACACTGATTATGACTGGGTTGTAATAGATGATCCAGCAATTAACAGATTGGTAATACAACAATACATTGACGAGAAAAAGTTCATTATAGGTTATGATGCCGAGTGGTATGGAAAGAAAATGACTGATGATGAAGTGATGTATACATTCCAGTATTCATGCGAGCCTCATAAAGCTATTGTTCTGGATATTTCTAAAGATGGGATTAATGAAAATCGTGAGTTGTTACTGACTATGAAACCCTTGCTTGAGCATCCAAAAGCTGAGCGTATGGGGTGGAATATCAGGGTTGACGATGAACGACTTATCCTTAGAGGTATCACACCACTAGAAGAAACACTAGCCTTTGATGGTATGAAGGCTTGTGGGTTTATTGATTCTCGCCAACCCAAAGGTCTGGAAACAGGCATTAGACACTTCACTAATTACAGACCGTACTATAAGGATCTAACGGAGATTCTTAAAGCTAACAAGTTGGAGTCTGATGAATTGGCCAAGACAAAGTTTTTAGCTCCTGATGTATTCTGGAGTTATTGTGCTGGTGATGCTGTGGCACATCGTACAGCGTGTATTGCCATGAGAGAGTTAATCATGGCACTCCCGGACAGCCAACGTGATTATTGGTTTAACATCTATCTACCATTAACAAACTACTTTATAGATTTGGAAATGACAGGAATTCCAATTGATATGGAAGTAATGGAACAGATGGCTCAACAGTACGTTCAGAAGTATGATGAACTAAAAGTCGAGTTATTAGAGCAAACCAAAACATACATGGAGTCGTTTAATCCTAACTCAACACCAGATAAGAGAATGCTGTTGTTTGAGTTTCTTAAATTAACACCTGCTTATTATACTAAAGCAGGCAAATCACCCAAACCTAGAGTTTGGTATGAGAAGCAAAAACCACAAACGAGAAAATTATACTCCCCATCAACTAATGGTAAGAGTCTATCTACAATAGCTTTTGATTTAGAGAGTGAGATTATTGTAGATATCCACAATGAGGAGTTAAAGAGAAAACATAAGCTAGTAAAGAACATGCTAGACTTAACTCGTGTGGGAGTCTTTGCTAACAAGTTCCTGTCTAAACAAGGAACGTCGTTTGATGAACATGCAGATGAAGAAGAAGAGTTGGAAGCTAAAAAGACTTCATACTTTGCTGCCGTGTGTAAGGATGGTAGAATTCATCCATCTTTTTATGAATGCTTAAATAACTTTAGAAGTAGTTCTCGTCCTAATGTACAGAATCCAGCTTCCAAGGTTTTAAGTCATATTCCAGAGATATTTGTACCTGGGTATAAGAGCATGTCCGAGGTAGAGCAAGACAGTAATAATGACAAGATTCCAAGAAACCTGCGGCATATCTTCTGTGCAGGAGACCCAGACTTTTATTGGGCTGAATGTGATATTGCTGGGGCTGACTTAATGTTGGCTGCTTATTTATCAAAAGACCAACTGTATATAAATGACTTATTGGCTGGAAACTTTCACTTAAAGAAAGCTCGTGAGTATTTCCAGGATCCAAAAATAAGTAAAAGCGACTACTCAAAGTATGTTGCTGCAAAATCAATTACCTTTAGGGTGGCGTATACTGCAGAGTTATTATCAGCAGCCATACCCATCCAGGCCGAGATTTATGCTGAGTCCGGGATTCATATTGCTACAGAGCGTATCGAGTTTGCCTTGAAAAGCTGGGAGAAATATAAAGCGTATATGCGGTATAGAACTGCATGTATTGAACAAGTAAAAGAGCATCAGTACATTGAGAATGCTAGAGGTATTAAATACCACTTTGAAGATAGTGAAGACTTTAAGATATTGTCAGGCTGGTATAACGAATCACTAGCTTATCCAATAGCTTCAGAGTTGGCGTTTTTCATGTATGATATAGTTGTTTCCATGAAGAAGCAGCTACAGAAAGATAATGTATGGAAGCGTTATATCTTCCCGGTAAACAGTGTTCATGATGCCAGCTATAACCTGGTACATAAAGATATGCTTAAAGATAACTACTTCCAAGAAATCTGCAAAAGTTTCTTCACTGACAAATGCAGATGTATCACTGGAGATAGTTTAGGAATGGAAATGTCTGTCAGTGAACGATGGAAAGGTGACCATGAAGTATTTCATGGGGAAACAACCTGGAACTTTTCAACCAAAAAATGGGATTGGAAAAAATGAGATTTAAAAAAGATATGTATAAGCAGTGTAGTGTTGAAGGGTTTTCTGCCTCGATCAATACTGATCCTTTAACATACAAGAAAAAAATACGGTTTCGGATGGTTAATCACAACTATCCATCCAGTGCGAAAATATGGCGATTAGGTGGTAAAGAGGCGAAGTCTCTTTTCACAATGTTACAGTCAGCTTTCGAGTAAGAATAACAAAACAACAAAACTAAGCCAGTTAGGAGTAACCCGTCTAACTGGCTTTTAAATTATGACTAAAAATAAAATGAATACAGAAAAGATGAAAACGGTTACACAAAAACAATGTCAAAACACCGCGTGGACGTGGTCCATGGATAAGAATACGGGAAAGCAGATTTACATTGCGTTTAAGGAGACCACTCTATTGCAGATGAGTCAGGCTTTTCATCTGCCTTTACATTATGTCAACGACTTCGTTAATCATGGAATTGACACTCCGCTAGACCTGCTAAAGAGCATGAATGCTGGTTGGTTTGATACTCAACCTGGGTATGGGTGTAAGAAACGAGCTGTAGTGTCAAATGCCTTCACCAGATGGTATTTGTATACTTTGGAAGTCATCGCAAAGGCGAAGATCGTTCCGCGCGATTATAATAAGTGGGGGATTGTGGAAACCGGAGTGAATATCATGTTCATTAGGCAGCATGATGAATTCATTAGGGAATAACCCACTCCTAAACACAAACTACAAAATATAAAACACAAACTACATATGATAGATACAGTGGAATGGACCAGGTTGATTAACATCGACCCAGGTATCACTAGTTTAACAATTACACTTACTCGCGATCCTGGAGTAGGGGTAGGCACGCTGGTGAAGCCCCAGCAAACTCCACAACCGGTTAATCCGGTTGTGGACCCTAACAAAAGTACCGCCCAAAAGCTAGAATGGGAGAATAACGAGAATGATGGGGGCTTTATTGTAAAATTTAAAGCCGCTGATGAAAGTCCTGTAACATGCACTGATGAAGAAAAGACAGAGGAAAAATCAGTTATACCAGAGGAACCAGTAACACCTGGACCTAAGATAGCCCTCCATTCAATTATAGTAAAGTTAGTTGCAGCTAAATTGCTTCATCGTACACCTAGAGAAAAGACAATTAAAAGGATTTGTACGCTTTTTAGTAAGGTGGGAGCCAGCTATTTTATAGCTAAAGAAACATGGACAGGGTTTAACGCAATAGTACGGGGGGAGTATTCAACCCTGTTCAATGAGATACTCACTACCCCAGAGATACTGGAACAGCTTGTTTCTGAAGGGCGTGCTTCAGTAGATAAAATGCAGCCGAAATTCATGTACAAGTTCTCCCCGGAGGCTATAGCTGTGTTGGAAAAGGTTATACCTCTTCAAAAAAATCAAACAGTTGAAACAAACGCAGTAACCATCTAAAAAAAATGACAGTAGAAAATAAGTTTATGCCAAAAGCCGTATTACATTTCGAGACCCCAGTAGACCTCTCACACAAGGATTGGTTTAAAAGGGCCGTGCAGGCCATCGCAGAGGATCTGAATACATATAACACATGTGTACAGAAGAACCCGAATGCGCTCATTCCAGATATCGGATTGTATATCACCCCAGAGGATGTCAACAAGGTGATCCTTCCGGCTGATATCAAAATCGCTGAGTTGGTTGCAATGAGGGCTGATACCTCGTTGCCTGATATGCGAATGAAGGATAAACCGGTGAGCCAGCCGGTCAGGATCAACGAGGAACCAGAGGAAGCGGAGGAGTCCACCGCTTATCAGAAGGCTAAACGGAAAGCCATTGAGGCAGAAGAAGCTGCTCAGGGTTTACCCCCGTTGCCTTCAGCCAGTAAGTCTGTAATTACTGCCAAGAAGGCTGTTACAGTAGATGCAGGAGATCCAGTCAATGAGGCCATTGAAAAGATCTTCGTGGAGTTGAAACGCACGGAGAAGTCGTTGTGTATCATCACCGCCTTGGCAAAGGCAGGCAAAGAGATGAATTGGGAAGAGATCATGTCCGCAACGAACTTGAACAAAAATGATCTCAGCTCGTGGTTCAGCCAGACCGGAAAGAAGGTCAAGGCTATCGTAAAAACTGGTCGGGGAACTTACAAGTTTGACCCGGAACTGGTCTAAGAAGTGAACACATAGGGGGCCTCTCTGGTAACACAGGGAGGCTCCTTATTTTATGCTTACTACACCAGAAGCACCAATTAAGAAGATCAAGAAAAGATCTGTAGATAATCAGTTTGTATTGGCCGATAACAGCAAAGTAAAGTTCAATCCAAATCGTAAGAATACATTTGGACTGAACTTTGGTTTGCCGGAAAATGGAGGAACATGTCCAGGAGCTACATTAGGCCCAGGTGGTTGCCTTAATGTGCGTAATGGTCTTAAGCGTCCAACGTGTTACATGGCTAAAGTAACACAAATATACAAAAAAGTTGTAGGAACGTTACAATACAACTCTGATTTAGTGGTAGGGAAATCGTATGATGAGATGTTAAAGGTACTGACCAATACTTTTGATACGTTTAAGAATGATAACAAGAGAGAAGATTGGTTTTTTAGGATAACGTATAGCGGTGATATATTTTCTCAGGACTTTGCGAAAGCTGTAAGAGATGCATGTAAACTATTCCCAAAAATACAGTTCTGGTTGTATACAAGGAGTTTTGACTGTGTTGAGGTATTGTCAGAAGCTCAAAATCTAGCAGTGTATTTATCTGTAGATTCAGTAAATTCAGTTAAAGGGTATGAAGTATATGAGGGGCTAAAACATAGGAAAAACATAGGGCTGGCTTGGATGGGTACTCCTCCTTCAACTTCTTCATACAAGTTTGTTTCATGCCCAGAAACAAGTGGCAAGATTGAGAATACCAAGGAACGAGGGGCATGTTCAAAGTGCAGATTGTGCTTTAAGTATAACGAAAAGATAACGTTAAGGCACATACAGTTTAACATCCATTAGTGAAAATAAGTTGTTTACAATAGTTAGAGTAATGCTATACTAACTATATTAATCAACCTATGCAGGTTACCTGTATTGACACGTTAGATATTAGTGTAATATTGATAACAGGAACCTGTACCAATAGGTACGAATCAAAGGGTTAATAACAAAATTTAATCTAATAACGTAACATTAACAAAAAAATATGAATACAATAAATGAAAATCAAGAAAATCAGGACATCATAAACAACGAAGCAAAGACAATCGTCAAGGTCCGCGTCGCGGATCATACAGGTCACACCACACTGGAACAGCTCATCGATGACGCTGTTAAGACAGCTATGACACATCACCACTGTAACGGGCAATGGGCCTTTGTTGGCTCACGCATGTTCCAGTTCGAGTCCACTGGACTGGATGATGTCGAGGGGCTGCTTGGAGATGTCCTTCGTCTCCGTAAGATGCTTCTGGAGTCGCCTGAGCCGATCATGGTTCTGACTGCAGAGTTGCAGGGCGGCCAACCGGCTGCTTAGTATTAGTCATATTGTAGGGAAGAGTAGTGTAATGCTGCTCTTCCCTTTTCTTCATTCTCAATTTTCACTCATCCTATGATACACACAATGAATTTGTCAGAGTTAACGACTTCAACAAAGTACTTTGCAATATTAGAAAAAGCAGGAATTAACTTCAAAATCTTCTCAGACTCTCGATATGATTATGAAACAAGCCACCATACAGCAACAATAAAGGCACAATTTGCAGAGATTAGTACTTGTACTGATTTAGCAAACATTTGGAGCTGTTCGTATGCACCTCTGAGAATGGACCAGGTGACTAAGTTCAGGTTGATGGATACAATTAACCATACGGCTAATGTTAAACAAGTAACTTCCTCAGCGTTCAAAAAGGCTAGTACTAACGTAAAGTTTTATGCGGAAGAAGTATTCTCGCATATGGACAAGGTCGGTATCTACCAGATCATTACTGCGCCTGTAGAACATAGAGAGAGGGACAGCACATTTCGGATTTGCTTTGCAGACAATGTACAAGAAGCATCTATTGTGTATGCAGCGGATCAAACGGATCCATACTTCAACTATATAGACGCAGGACATCTACTGGTAACCGTTGGAGTTAATACCCGTGTAGAACATGCAATGTTTATAACAGATCAGCTTACGTTAGACATGAACTACGTGATTGCTGCTTTCTCTATACATCCTGAATGTCTTGGAGTAGTCAAAACAAACTGGGCATTTATATCTTCAAAGGACGCAAGGGAGAATTTGTCTAGGATTGAGAGGGCAATTCCTGGAAAGTTACAACCAGGGTATCAGAAGTTAAAGACTGCTATCCTTATAGATTTCCAAAAGAACTCGTCTAATGTAATGTTTAGTAAGTTGCTGCGCAGTGAAACACCTGTAATTAACTTAAACAACATCAAGGTGTCATCCACTAAGGCGGAATACACTGCTGGTAATGTATCTATTGAAGCTTCAAATCTGGCTGAAGTAATTTTTGATAAGCTAAATGTTAATGAGGAGTGGGATATCTTTACCTTGATTAATATTTACACTGATTTTGTTGAGAGGCAGTTTCTTTCGATGCCTCTTGATCCAGTCTCAAAAGGATTCAGGTACAAAAAGATTGTAGAGTTTAAGATCAATAACATTCCTCTAAAGGTTGAGTGTTTTACAGAGAATACCCGGAGAGCTATCAACGGACACTTAATCAACTCAATCGAGTTATCCAAGACTATTAGAAGGGCTGCCTGTTATTTGGAGGTCCCGGATCAGGCACATGTTAAAGAGTATAACAACTTTCTAAAAGAAGTAGCCAGACTCTCATTGAAGTTGCGTGATGTATTAGCAAATGGTTTGCCTGTTAAGACGGTGTACTTGGACAGTGATTCTCGTAGTAGTGGTAAAGATGCTACAAATAAACACCCCAAGTTACAGTTTGTGCGTAAAGGGAAAAAAGGAGTGTTTCTTTTAGTTAATTATCGAGATGAGTTGGATCCAAAGGTGATCTGCAAGACAGAAGAACGACACATCAGTAAATTTGCAGAGTTTGTTGATAAGGTAAAGTCCAAAAATAAAGCTCATTTCTTACATGGCCATGATTATAATTATGGGAATAACCAATGGAGAAGGACTAATGATATGGGCTGGGAGTATGTTAATGGAAACATCAATGCCTGTGCTAAAGATATCTTACAACTGATTGGTTTTTACGCGGAAGGAATTGTAGAAGAAGATAAGACTGCACTGATTGGCCATGTAAATAGAGAAATGGCAGAATCAGAAAAACGCTCTTTGGAACTACTTAAAGAAGCCTGTGAAACTACAGGAACAACAAAGGTAACTAGAGCAATTAACGGAGTGAATACAGAAGGATATAAAATTAAAGGACAATTGCATACTTACTTTGTGGATGAGAACTCACTGCGTGTATATGCTATGCGAGATGAGACTAATAATTATGTATGTGTAGTAAACGGTAAAGGAGATCAGGGAGTAGGCAAAGACTCTTTGGTTGCACGGATTTACGCTTTGCATAATGATGATATGGTAACTAAACAGATTCATACATTAGCTACCATCCCAGCTAGAACATAACAACAATAATAGAAGAAAAATTATGTCATTTATTACAACTGAAAAAAATCCCGAGTTGTTCAAATCTCGAAAAGATAGTAAACAAATCAAACAGTTGGTGCAAAAAGTCAGCAAAGCTATTGATGTCTTGAATGCAGCACAAGAAGAAGCTGATAAACATAAGGAGGCATTGCGGGCATTGGCGAAGACCCAATACTGGGCAAGTAACTTTGATGTGCATCCTCCACGGCATACGTTCGATGTGGATAACACCCTACAGTTAAACTTCTTCAATCGGTACCACCTTACAAAAGAAATCAAAAACCAGATTTCGGAGTTGTTCGTTGAGAGTAAACATATTACAGATAAGTTGATAAATGAACAGACTGTCAACGTGGATGTTACTTCCTTGTCAGAAGAGCAAAAGGTTGAATTTTACAAGGAACAGTCTGCTCTGTGTAAGAAGTATAACCTGCAGGGGTATATGGATGAAAAGTACAAAGTGTCAGAAGTATTTCATGACACACGGCATTTGTTAATGCCTTCCGTCAATACTTATATCGATAAGGTGATGCCTCTCCAGGTACACATCACACAAATCAAGTAGGAGAAATCATGCTGGACCGGGAAGACATTACATTTGCAACCTGCTATCAGTTAGCAGGGGAAATTAGAGAGCAATGGGTGGACCGGCCAGTGGAAGTATCTTATGCTCTGAATTGGTTAAGCCAAATCAATGAGCCTGAAGATATATTTGACACATTTCATGAACCTGCAAAGCAAGTACCATTGTTGATGGACCTTTGCAAGGTTCTTGAATTTGTGTTAATAAACTCGGACGGTTGGCAATCTCAATCTGCAGAAATGATTAAAAAAGAGTTAGTACAACGAATAAAAGAATACGGACGAAGGAGTAATGAAATCACTGAACCAAGTTTTGAAGCAGTTTACATCAAGTTGTGACCCTGCGTTTGATGAAGAGCGTGGAGGCTTTATTATCAGGCAAATTGAAACTAACAAGTATGAAGGACACTGGATCACTAACATTCATACAGGCACACCTGTAGCAAGAGCATTGTTTACGGCAGAAGCCAATGAGTATGGTGAAAAGATACTAAAGAAGGTACTAACAGGTAAATGGGAAGAGTACGCCAGTTTTCATACACACCCTGTAGGCTTTGGAGCTATCCCAAGTAGTATAGACATGAATAAGTTGTTTAAAGGGTTTCCTATAAACTACATCTACTCGCCATCGTTGAAAGTATTAATACAGTATACATATAACAAAAACCAAGATTTATGGAACCCAAAAAAGATACAGCCCGTATTGGTGTAGCAGGTGTAGGAGGCATTGGAGCCTTCATGTTAGAGAGTCTTTATAATTATGGATCAGTTAGAAGACAGTTTCCATTTGATCCTAGTAAGATCGATCTGTATGATGACGATTTGGTGGACGCATCTAACATGTTGCATCAGAACTACTCGGATGAGGACATAGGTAAGCAAAAAGCCGAATTATGCGCAGAACGGTACGGTTTCAATGCTGTTACCAGGTTTATGACCAAGGATGACTTTGCAAACTATGATGTCATCTTTTGTTGTGTGGATGGAATGGCTTTCCGAAAGATGTTGTATAATTATGGTTGGGAGCATCCGGAATTGTTCTGGATTGATGGTAGGTGCTCATCCCGGCATATTGGGTTGTATCATTCCAGGCTCTCTCGTAGGCATATTGAGAGTGACTTGTCAGATAGCCAAACGAGAACTGGTTGTCTGCTAGAAGTAGACAAAAAGAATAACGTGTCGCATGTGACACCAAAGATTATCGCGAACATTATGGTGCAAACATACCTGAATTATATCAGAGATGAGTTGCAGACTGAGAAGAGTGTTCAAAGTATCTAAGTAAATTTGGGGGGTGTTCCTGTACAAAAGGAGCACCCCTCTTTCCTGAGTAATAACTGTTAACTATAATGCTAACGTGGCATGTATAAATTAACAATAACAAAAAACAATAAGAAAAAAATATGATTATTAAATCTTCTAAAACCTTTCAAGGTGGCGAATTCAAAACAACGGGAACTCGGTATATTAAGCCGGGTATACGCACAATGAACTTCTATGATAAGAACATGGTCGATGGAGCCTATGTTTATATCTTGGGTGCGTACAAAGAGGATGGGTCTGGTAATGGTGTCTGGTATCGTCCTCTGAAAATTAGGGATAACTTTGGTATGGATACTAAAGAAAAGTTTGCTGTACCCGCTAATTGTCCTGTAGATTACTTTGCCAATAAGGTAAAAACTCATGCCCCTCAGATGGCAAGGATTGAAAAAATTAAAGGTGAGGATGGCCGTGATCGTAATGTATATCCTGCCTTTGGTCGTACTACATGGCGAGTACTGTATAATGCTGCATTCTTTAATGATACCGCTGCCGGTGTGCATGTGTTGGATCTTCCTCAAAGTGGTGGTGCCAGTGCCCTTGATGAATTTGTGAAGGGTAAGGGTCCGGATGGTGAAGATAATCCCGACATTACAGATTACACAGCAGCTTATCCAGTGTATGTTAAGCTGGATCTCAAGTCTAAAGGACAGCCATGGAAAATTACAGTAAACAATGCCAAGCCGTATCCTTTGCCTGTAGAATTGGCTGATACTGAGC
>Ga0257141_1000050_pt1 | contig 16258 bp, 13 predicted proteins | sample saktaT_17_FD_193544 | JGI IMG/M metagenome (GOLD analysis project Ga0257141, IMG submission 193544) | Metatranscriptome of saline water microbial communities from Sakinaw Lake, British Columbia, Canada - sak_2011_1_27_36m (Metagenome... | ecosystem: Environmental > Aquatic > Non-marine Saline...
CCTCGGCGGAGTACTCATGGCGCAGGGCGACGAGGATCAGGCGCTGGGATGTTTCGCGCGAGCGTATCAGTACCGGCCCGAGTTGAAGGACGCCTTGCGGAATGCGATGGGGATCTTGCTGCGGCGAGCTGGGGTGGCTGAGGCGTCAGGGAACCGTGAGGCCGCTCGCACGGCCCTTGAGCAGGCGCTTGAAATTTCTCCGAATGACGCGAGTATTAAAGACCGGATCTCGAACCTTCGCGGGGATTAGAAAACTCGGCGCGAACTTTGCTTTGTAATACAACAGAGCCAGTATAATGGTGGTTTGAGGCGAATCAGTGCATTGTTTGCGCAAAGAGTATGAGTATTCGGCAAGAATTGCGTCCCGGTTTGGATTTTTAACCGGGCTGTAATTCCGCAATGGTTTTTCGCGTCTAATGCGAGAACATTGCTGATCAGCGGATTTTGCCGGGTTCTTCAGAAAGATCAAAGCCGATTTGCGCTTCAGCAAGTACCTAATGAGTGACTCTCGTCACAACTCGATGACAGAATGCGAAACTCGGGGTTTACCTCTTGCGTTCCGCTAATCTGCCATTATATTATAGGCTTATTGTCACCGATCCAGGTGCGGGAAAGCGAGACGAAGTAAGCAGAAGGAGAAGCGATGCTTCCCAAGTTCAATCGACGGGACAGCGGTTTTACGCTGATCGAAGTGTTGGTGGTGGTCGTGATCGTCGCGATTTTGGCTGCCATCTCTGTACCGATTTACATCCAGTACGTGCAGGGCGCGCGTGCATCGGATGCTCAAGCGACCGTGGGCGCTATCTACAACTCGGTCAAGATGTACCGGCAGGATTACGGCGAGGATCCTTCCTCGACTGAACAACTGCAGGAACTCGAATACCTGACTGTGGATGAAGGCACCCTGCGTCAGTGGACGTTCAGTTTGATCGGAGCAAATCCGATTACTCAGATCGAAGCGGTATCGACGGCTGAAATGAAGGGCGGCGCCGGTCATGTGGTGCTGTTTGACGTTCAGACTGGTCGCTTTACCGGTTACGGCTTGCCGACGGACGAAGAACTCTAGAGACCTTCGGGCCAAACGGTTATCAGAAGATTTAACCCGACAGGCGGATCGTGGAATCCATTCCCAAACTGCTCGAATACGCCGTAAAGCAGGGGGCGTCTGACCTCCATCTCTCAGCTGGCTCAGTCCCGATGATTCGGGTGCATGGCCGGATGAGAAAGCTCAACATACCACCTCCGACCCCGGAGGATATGATCACGGCAATAAGTTCAATCCTCACAACCGAACAACTCGAACGGCTTGAGGAGATGAAGGAGATCGACCTCTCCCAGAAGCTGGAAGGCCTGGCCCGATTCAGGGTCAACGTCTATTCCCAGATCAATGGGTATGGTATCGCGTTCCGGACGATTCCATCGTCCATACGCGGATTCGAAGATCTCGGTCTTCCAGAAGTTCTGAAAGACCTGGCGCTTCGTGAACGCGGGTTGCTTTTGTTTACCGGTCCGACAGGTTGCGGAAAGTCAACGTCTCTGGCCGCGTGCATTGACTACATCAATGAGTACAAAGAGCTTCATATCATCACGATCGAGGATCCGATCGAGTACTATCACTCGAGCCGAAACTGCCTGATCAATCAGCGCGAGCTGGGCGTAAACACCCACTCGTTCGCGAATGCGCTCAGGTCGGCTCTGCGTGAAGACCCGGACGTGATCCTCGTCGGTGAGATGCGCGACCTCGAGACAATATCGCTCGCGTTAACGGCCGCGGAAACCGGACACTTGGTGTTCGCCACCCTTCACACATCGTCGGCTGCCAAGACGATCGACCGCGTCATCGACATCTTTCCTGCGTCTCAAAAAACTCAGGTCAGGTCGATGTTGGCGGAGTCGTTGGAAGCAGTTGTCGCCCAGAAGCTTCTCCCCAAGAAGGGTGGAGTGGGGCGGACGATCGCCTGCGAGGTGATGGTCGCCAGTGTTGCGGTCCGCAACTTGATTCGCGAGGATAAAATTTACCAGATCCCGTCGGTCATTCAGTCCGGCGGGAAGCAGGGCATGCAGAGTCTCGATCAGGATCTCCAGAGGCTATTGCATAAGGGGATGATTGATCGCGAAACTGCAGCCCTGGTGGCCGAGAACTCGAAGCTGTTTGAGATTGATCTCAATCAATAACAGCGGTCGGGTAGTATTGGATGCAAAGGGACAAGAAAAGTGTTTGCTGGTTCAGAACAAGTGCAAACGGGAAAGGAGATCGAGATGAAGTGGAAAAAGCAGAAATGGGGCGAAGACGTCGGCAGCATTGACTTCATGCAAGTTGTCATCGGGCTCTTGATTGTCGGAGTTGCCTGCGTCGGTACCTTTCAGGCTCTGGAGTACGGCAACGACCAGTTGAATTACCAGATGCGCTATCGGAAGGCAATGTCCATAGCCCGCTCTTCTGTCGAGTACTGGCAGGGGCGGATTCACACGGACTACCCGGACGAACGCGAGATGGCTGGGAATATCAACCGCGGTGAGGAGTCGATCCTCGACAAGATGGATCCCAGAACCGACGTGGACGACATCTACTGCAATGTGAGCTACGGGGTGATCGTTCCAATGCGGAACGTCGAGCTCGGGGTTGACAGATCGGGCAACCCGCTCGTGACTCATTTCGTTATCCGCTCGCGGGTGACGTGGATGGAGCCAGGTCAATCGCCAACAACGCCACCTCATGAAGTGACGTTCCAGGGTTCGATGGTGACGGCCGCGCTCTAACCTTGGGGCGCACACCACAGGAGAATTGCTACGGTTCAGCAGCGTTGTAGAATGCGAGGAAAATCATGCTAGAAAACGGTACGAGATGGCGCCGCGATGACGGGTGGACCTTCATAGAGGCTACCCTCGCGATCGTCATCATGGCGATCATGGTGCTCGGGCTGACCATCGTGTTGATGGCTTTTCGTGAACAATTGGACCGGAGTTGGGCGGTGCGGGTCATGGATCAATACGGCAACGACGTCATTGAAAACTTGACCCACGATCTGCGCAACGCCACCGACGTTTCCGTTCGACCCGGTAATGGCAATACCAGCCGGATTGACGTGAAATATCTCGACGTTATGCGGCGGATACCAAAAGTAGCCCGCTATGCGGCAGATATGAGAAATGTGCGGATTACTAAGGATGGGCAGCCACTGGATCCCACCTTCCCGCCGCGCAAACTCGGTCGGGGCGAAACCTACAGCATCGTTCAGTTCACGTTGACGCCTTACGGCGCCGATACCGACAACCAATGGGAACGTGAAGACAGCTTTCGACGGAAGGCGAGCTTCATCAGTGCGGCTTGGGATATCAAATTCAAAATCAGTTACAATCGCGCGGCCATCAAACCGGGCGACCATAACTGGAATGTGACGAAGGAGTATCTCAACCGTGTTTACGTCCGCAACAAGAACCTGATAGTGAAAAATGGGGTCACCGAGTAACCATCGGGTGAGCCGGATGAACAGGTCTGCAAATTGTGTCCAGACAATGGAGGTTGCTATGAAACGAATTGATGCTTCGCGCGACGACGGCAATATCCTGATCATGTCAGTTGTCATCGTGGCCTTGCTCGTCGCCACTGGTTTGGGGTACATGAAATGGGCGTCAGATGAGCGGTGGGATTCAGAATACGAACGCGCCACCATCCAAGCTTACTTCGTCGCCCAAACCGGGTTGATGGAACGTGGGCTCGTCTTCCTCAGGACGCGCGAGCCTTCAGATTTGCCGCAAGGGACCGTGATTCTCAGTCCCGGTCCAGTTATGAACGGACGTGAAGTGGTCGGAACCCACTTCAACAACAACGTCCAGAAAGTGGTTGGCGGCGGAGACGGGAATGTCTTCCAGAGAACAGACGACTATGACGTCTTCTCTACCGGACGTGTCTTCTTCCGAGGACAAAAATCCCGCGAACTGGTACCGGTGGAACGGACGGCAACGATGCGAGCGCGCCTGCGCTCATTCGCGAACTACATGTACCTGACCGATATTGAGACCACTCAATATGGTGAGATCATCTGGTTCTGGACGCCCGATACGCTCTGGGGTCGAACCCACTCGAACGATTATATCGGACTGAAGTATTCCCCAACGTTCTACGGGCCAATTTCGACCTGCAAGAGGGAATTCCGGTATTTGAGTCCGCAGAATATTTATTTCGCCTACCCGCCAGTCTTCAACGCACCCCCGGTGCATTTCCCGACGACTGCTAAGACGCTGCGCGCATCTGCACAGCACTTCAGCAACAACAACGGGCGGTTGATGACTTGGATTCGGATGCGAGGCGCAGCAGGGATTGACATCTTCCAGTATTCTATCGGCTCAACGCCGGCGGAGAGTCTGGTTGCCCACATCAATCCTCCGTCCTGGGCCGGAATCTTCGTCGATGGGCAGGTTGAAGTCGAAGGAATCTTGGCCGGTCAGTTGACCATCGGGTCCGCTGAGAACATGTGGCTCGTCAACAATGTTCAGTACTTGGGATCGAATGCCATGACAGGACATTTTGCTGAAGCCAACATGACTCACATCCTTGGCTTGGTTTCGGAGAAAAACATCATCATCAAGGATAACTTCGTCAACGGGAAAGAGAACGGCGCCGCTGCCGGTGCCGATCAGAACCGCCAATCGATAGTTATCAACGCTGGGTTGGTTGCACTGGGTGAATCGTTCACCTTCCAGCATCAGAACGATGATTGGGAAGCCTATCAAGGCCCGACCCCCGATGAACGTGGGTATATCTGGTTGAAAGGCGCCGTAACTCAGCAACGGCGCGGGTACGTGCACCGTTCTAATCATGTCGGTACCGGATACGGTAAGTCGTATCACTACGACTTCCGCTTCGACCGCCGTCCGCCTCCTTTCTATCTTGAGGCGCTTGACGAAAACGGCCACGGCCTGTTCGACATCATCTCGTGGGGCGAACAGAGACCTCATAACTGATCGCCACCGAGACTTGAAACACCAGCAACCCCGCTTCGCCGTACGGGGCGGGGTTGCAGTGCGCTTTCTTTACGCCCGAAAAGAATTAAAGGTAATGCCGATCCGCCACGACAATTTGAGCCGCATCCGTGTAGTACAAGTCGCGATCTGACATTCGGCCAAGGCCTTTAGTTGTTTTCGGTTTTTTGTTTCCGTGCGGGGGGAATCAGTAGTCCAAGAACGGTGGTGCAATGTTCGGACTGGGGAGTAATCTACGCGTTGGGGTTGACATCGGGACGCACAGCATCAAGATTGCTGCCGTCGAGAAAGTCGGCCCGCGCTTCCGTCTTGCAAAATGGAAGTGCTATGAGCTGTACACCGGAGGGGAAAAATATGACCCCGAAGGTCCAAAGAAATCAATCGCCGTCCCGGCTCTGGCCAAAATACTTGGCGAAATGGGGCTGACGCCGAAGAAGATCAAGCATCTTGCTTCGTGCATCGGAGGTCAGCAGGTATCGGCGAAAGAGATTTCCAGTATGATGCAAACTGAGGCCGAAATGGCTTCAAGTCTATTACTGGAAGCGCGCAAGCACATCCCCCTGGATGGCAGCGAGACTGTGGTCGATTACCAGTTACTCGGGGATGACGTAAAGGAGACCGACAAGGTCCGCGTCCTCTTGGTGGCGACCACACGAAAGCTGTTCGAAAACCATCAGGACTACCTGCGCGAAATTGAATTGAAGCCAGGGATTATCGACATTGAGCCACTGGCAGTACTCAATTCCTACATCATCCACTCGCAGTTGCCGGATGAGGGAGTAATCATCCTTCTTCACATCGGTGCCAAACGAACCGTCCTCTCGGTTTATGGCCGTCGCGATATGTTCTTCACACGCGACTTGGCGGTTGGTGGATTCACATTCACCGAAGAGATCATGCGCAACTACGGCCTCGACTACGAAGCGGCCGAGCGCATCAAGATCGCCCAGGGAATGCACCCCAACATCGAAAAGTCAGGCAGCGGTGACGGCGGACTCGGGATGAGTGACCGAACAACGTTCGAACGCCTTGGCGACGAGATCAACCGTTCGTTGCGCTACTATGTCAAGGAAACCGGACAATCGGTCTTCACCCACTTCGTTCTGACCGGTGGAAGCGCCCCCCTGATCGGGCTTGACGCCTACCTTTCGAACAAATTCAATCTTCCGATCGAGCTCTACAATCCTTTCAATCAGCTCGACAGCCGCGTCCCGATCGAAACGGCGAATCCCTACCAGATGGCGCCTGCAATCGGTCTGGCGATCCGAGGGGATTTATAAATGATTACCCAATTCACCATCAACCTGAACAAAGGTGAGGACGTCGCAGAACGCGAAGTTCGTTGGCGTCGTCGGCGCGAAGTGATCACGATGACCGTTCTGATCATCGCCGTGCTGCTGGTCAGCTACGTCTCAGTCCAACAGCACAAGGCCGTTCAGGGTATTATGAAGACCAAGCTCGCGATCATCGGCAACATTGACCGACAGCTTGACTCCTTGAAGAAGTCCGGTAAGAATATCTCAAAAGAAGATGTTCTTGCCCTCGCTAAACTTGAAAAGGATCGCGTCCTCTGGACGAAAAAGTTCCTTTCACTTGGCGAAATCATGCCCCCGGAAATGTCAGTTACCTACCTTGAATTCAAGAACAATCTCTTCCTGATGCGGTTCATCACCACCATCAACAAGGACGAGAAAGAGTTCGATAAGGTTAAGGATCTGATCGACAAGCTACGTGCTTCACCGCTATTTTTTCACGACTTCGCTGATCTGAAGCTCAAAGAGCAACACCAGACGAACGTCGATGAACAGACCATTCTATCCTTCTCTGTCCTCGCGTCTATTGATCGAGGGGCTGGCGGTAGCACTGAAGGCAAGAAGGGTGTATCCAAAGCCGCGTTGGCGAAAGCCGTCGGCGGCGGACAGTAGTACCAGTAACCGAGTAGGAGTAACTACATGAAGAAGAATCTCGCGATGCTGCTGGTGCTGGTACTGTTCGGCGGTGGCGCCTGGACTTATCATCACTGGATCTTCGGGGAATTCCCCCAGCAGATTCGGCAGTACGATAACACGATCAAAGCGAAGGATGAGAAGCTGATTTCAGCTCAGATCATCCACTCGCAACTCGATCTGGTTGCAAACCTGATCGAAAAGAATCTCGCAATTTCCAAGACCGATTCGCTGGCTGAGGACGCCTCCTTGCCGTTCCTCGAATACATAACCGGAATCTTGAGTAACTTGGATATCAAGCTCTCTAAGCTTGAGCCCGGCAAGAAATCAGCCCGTCTCGACTATGTGCGCACACCATACGTGTTGACGGTCGAGGCAACGTTTGAACAACTCGGCAAATTTGTCAATCAGCTCGAAAAATCCGAGCGACTGATCACGGTGGAACAGTTCGAGGTTGACAACGCGGTCCGGAAATCCGGGGCGCAGGCCGAGAAGGGTAAACTTGACGCCCATGAGATGAGCCTCCGCATCTCTACTTTGACACTCATCAAGCAACGATAAAGAGGAGAACCACTGAATGAAAGGGCGAGATAAACTCTTCTTTAACTTGCTGACGTTCTTGATGGTCGTCGCAATCGGCCTCGTCGGCTGGCGCGCCAAGGACGTGGATAAACAAGTCAAAAAATGGCAGGCTGATATCAAGCGGCGCCAGGAACGCGGCGTTGAAGATCCAGTTCTCAAGGAAACCGTCGATAAACTTGAAAGCGATCTTCGAGGTAGGCTTGCGGAAGAATTCGTTCTTGAACGTGATCCGTTGAAATTGACGGAAGTCATCAAGACGCGAAAGTTCATGAAGGCGATCGGTATGCTCGAGACGCTCGAATCTGACACCAAAATGAGACTCTCCTGCACCATCACCGGCGAAAAAGGTTCATCGGCTGTCATCAAATTCCACAATCAGAGCTTAGTGCTTTCTGAGGGTGACCAAATCAAGGTGAAAATCGGTGATAGAGTCGAGAATACCGGCTACAAAGTTGAATCGATTGGTGTCAATCGTATTGTTGTGACCCGTGGGGGAGAACGGATCGTGCTGGTCACAGAGAGGGCTCCTGATACGATCGCTGAGGACGAGAAGCGTTTCGGCAAAGAAGGCGAGCGCATTCCGGTCGTCGAAGTGAAGCAGGTTACCGACGGCGGCAACTACTGATTTTCTCCGCTGCGCCTGCGAGGCGGCCTTGATTGCCGCCGCCAAGGGACATTTCACAATTAACTCATAGGGTGAGGAGAGCTAATGGGCGGAACGCTTCAGGGTCCGAAGCTCCTATCGGCAACTCTGGTATTACTGTTAGTCGCGATCCCCTGTATCGCGGCACCGAACGCGGCCCCGACAAACGGGACCAAAATGAACGCCATGACGGATGCCGCTCCTGGTCTCAGGACCGTCGTCAGTATTGACGCCGAAGACGCTTATCTTCCAAGTGTTCTTTCGATTCTCGCCGCCAAAAGCGGGTTCAATATCGTCACCGGTGCGGGAGTTTCCAAAGAAGAACGGATAACGATCCATCTTAAAGATGCGCCGATCGAAGAGGCGATGAACCTGGTGGTACGGGCCGCCGGTCTATCCTACGAAATCGTCGGAAACTCATTTCTTGTCGCCAAATCTGCGAGCCTGAAAGAGCAGGTAGGACAAAACTCCTACGTGCTTACCCTGCAGTATTCTGACGCTGCCGAAGTTAAGGAACTGCTCGGTTCCTTCGCCGCGCAGATTCAGGTCGATAAGAGCGGCAACAAGCTTCTAATCAACTCGACCCCGAAAATTATCACTGACATCGAACGTGTGGTGAAAAGCGTCGATGTTCCGGCCCAGCAGATTACCCTGTCGGCCCGCCTGATCGAGGTCGCCGTCGAAGATGAAGAACGACTCGGAATCAACTGGTCGAAACTCTCGACCACAACCTCCGAATTCATTACCGAAGGCGCCAACACGCCGACCACAACTTCAGCGTCCGGCGGTTCATCTCTCCAGCCGTTTGAACCTTTCAATGAACTGAACCAAGTAGGTAAAACCTTCTGGCGCAGTCAACCAATCTGGGAAATCGCCCTCGACTGGCTGCTTAAAAACAGCCGCGCCGAGGTTCTCGCCAACACCAAAGTTACGACAATGAACTCGCGCACCGCCAAAATCGAATTGGTGGACGTGGTTCCTTACGTAACCAGCTCAGGCGGTGTCGGCGGCCAGGTGTCGGTTCAGAAGGAAGAAGTTGGGATCAAACTTGCGATTACCCCGCAAGTCAATACCGACGGCTACATCACAGTCAATATCAATCCTGAAGTCAGCTCGATCTTCGAGTTCATCGGCCCCGATCAGACCATTCCTCGCGTGATTCGTCGCACCTCAGACATGACGGTCCGCGTTAAGAACCACCAGTCGATCGTCGTCGGCGGCTTGATGGGCATCGTGGCAAACCGAACCGTGCATAAGGTGCCGTTCTTCGGTGACATCCCCTTCATCGGTGGAATCTTCCGCTATACCGTCACCACCATGAAGAAGACCGACCTGATCATCGAAATCACTCCCCACATCATGATTGATGAATACACGTACATCGGCAAGTCCCAAGACATCAAGGACTCCGAAGAACGCTATAAGGACGAGATGAACATCGACCAGAAGGCGTCAGGCGTGGAAAACGAGGAGAAAGAAGGAAAGTAGCCCTTTCCTTCTAAAGAGTGCTCAAGAGAATCGTGAAAAAGGGATTGCTGGCCCGGCTAACTCTTTCAAGCCTGCTGGGCTTGGTAGTCTGGACAGGTTCCTCAGCAATAAGTCCAGCGTCAAAGTCGCTTCAAAACGACTTGACTACCAGCTTAGCGCAACGGAAGATGCCAACTCCGCCTGCGAATGGTGTAGCAGTCCCTTTGGAAGGTCCGGTCGATCCCGGTAGCTACCATCTTGGACCCGGCGACAAACTCGAGTTCGCCGTCTGGGGCCAGACTGAGATGCACGAAGAGATGCTGGTGTCGCCTGATGGGCGAATCGCAGTGCCAACCATTGGCCAGTTGAATGTCGCCGGGTTGACGCTGACTGCCGCCGACAGTCTTCTGCATGCGAAAGCTCTTTCGTCTTACCCTAAGGCGCGGACCGAGCTTAGACTGATTGCGCTAAGAACAATGAAAGCGTCAATAAGCGGCGCAGTCAAGGTTCCAGGCGTGTACGAGGTAACAGCGGTTGATCGCCTGAGCGCTCTGATTCAGGCCGCTGGTGGTCTGATGATCACCGACGCTGATACCAAAGAAGAAGAAATGATCCGCGAATCGACGGTAGTGCCCAAGTCCCAGGAAGAACGACGGGCGCTTCAGCAGATTCGCACCGCTAAGCAACAGCGCCAGCAAGCGTCGCTACGACACATTGTCATCCTGTCCCGCGACGGTCAACAGCGCGAGATTGATCTTCAGCGGTTCTATACTACCGGGGAATTACGGTATAATCCGATCCTTCGCGACGGAGATCAGGTACAAGTTCCCAATGTCGATCGCCAAGTCGGCGTGATCAACATCTTCGGCGCAGTCAAAACGCCGGGGGAGTACGAGTACATTTCGGGTGACCGGCTGAGAACCCTGATTGACTTGGCCGGGGGTTTACAAGGCGACGCGCAAGGCGACGCCATCAGTATTGTAAGGTTTGATAAGACCGGCAAAGACCGCATTGAACTCAACGCGGCCCTGAAGGATTCGAGTGACTTCGGTCCCGAGTTAGCCCCTGATGATCGAGTCTTTGTTCGAACCAAGCCGGATTATCGTCAGAAATACCAAGTAGTTATCAAGGGGGAAGTCCTTTACCCCGGATACTATTCGATAGAGGAAGACCGGACAAAGCTGTCCGATCTAATCAAGTCATGCGGCGGTCTGACTAAGCGCGCGAATCTGTACAGCGCGAGAGTTGTCAGGCGGTCGATGGCATCGGTCGAAGACCCCGAATTTGAGCGTCTCAAAACCCTGACGGTCGCTGATATGACCGATATGGAGTATGAGTATCTCAAGATTCGGTCGCGCGAAGAAGCGCCAATGGTGGTCGTCAACTTCAGTAAGTTGTTCGTGCAAGGGGATGAGTCGGTAGATATCATCCTTCAAGACCAGGACGAGATCGAGATCCCGACTCTTTCACCAACCGTTAAAGTCGCGGGCCAAATAAATAACCCCGGTTTGATTCGGTATGTGGAAGGTCAAGGTTACGAGTATTACGTTGGGAAAGCGGGCGGGTTCTCGTGGAACGCCCGTACTGGTAAGCTGCGCTTGATCAAAGCCCACAGTGGGATGTGGATCAAGCCGATCAAACAGACGCCCATCGAAATTGGCGACACAATTTTTGTACCGGAAAAGCAAGAAACCGACTGGTGGGAGCTATCCAAAGATCTGCTGCTCGCGGTTTCCCAAATTGCAACGGTACTGATAATGATCCGGTCGCTGTAGGCAAATGCACCTTATGCGTATCCGTCGCCCAGGCGGATAAGGTGAAGCAGTCATGTTATGGGCAAGGGTAAAGTATTGGAGAAACGGTCATGAAGAAGCACTTGGCATTGAGCCTGGCCCTTCTGTCGTTGCTGACTGTCGGACTGATGGTCGGCTGCAACAATCCCGGTCCGGGCGGTGGTGGTGGGGGAGATCCCCAAGTTATCTCGATCGTCGTCGAAGCGACCCACACGCAGATCACAGGCGTGATTGGGGAGTCTCGCAGCGAGACGATCATCGCAACAGCGCGCGACGCTGGTGGCGTGGCGGTTCCCGGGGTGAGAATCGATTTTATGATTCAGAACCCTCTCACCTACAAGGGAACTATCGCCAAGATGGTGGCTGACAGCCTCTCGAACGACAACGGGCAGGTCCATGCGACCTATTCGGTCGTTATCGAGCGGACTACAGCTGTCGTCCTTGAGGCTCGCTGTCAGAATGCAGTCGGTCGCATCACGCTGAATGTGGAAGAATCTTCGCGGAGAATAGGCTCGGTTTCGATCACACCTTCCAATGGTGTGCTTACGGTACCGCAGAGCCAATCTCGTTCCCGGCAGTTCACTGCAACCTTGGTGGATACTGCTGGTATCGGTATCTCCGGAATGCAATTGCGCTTCCGTACCAGTCCGGCTTCAATGGGCGTAATTGACAGCGACACCGGCACCACCGACAACGGTGGCAAGGTTGCCCGCAATTTCAGCTCCATTGTCGGTCAGTACGGGCGTTGCGACATCATCGCCAGCGTCGGTAGCGTGTCTAACACCGCGACCATCGAGATCCGTCAGGTCTCTGCGCCTGCGTTCATCTCGATTCGCTCGCCAGCGCCGACGATCCAGATTGCATCAGGCCAAAACGGCACGATCAATCTCGAAGCCGTCGTTTCCGACTCAAACCGCATCGGCGTTCCCGGCGCTCAGGTTGAATTCCAGGTACTACCATTCATCGACGGTCAGCCGACCTTTGGCGCCGTTTCTGCGCGGGACACCACCGATGCAGATGGTAAAGTCACCACAGTGTTCAACTCGCTCGGCGAATTCGGCAAGCTGAAGATCCGCGTCGTCGTCATTCCTTCGAACCAGAATGACGAATTGACCGATGACATCGCCGCCATCCTCCCGATTGAGATCAAGCAACTGAGCAATCAGATTGATCAGTTGACGGTCCGGGCAACCCCGAACATCCTCGATCTTACCCCCGATTCGCTCGGTGTTTCGATTGTCCGCGCACAAGTCAAGGACATCAGCAAGCACGGTCTTCCGAACGTGGTAGTTGATTTCGTAGCCGACTGGGGCACGCTGTCGCAGATCACGGTCACTGACACCAACGGCGTCGCAACCGCAAGGTTCACCAACGACTACGTTTCAGGAACCGCAACCATTACGGCTTCGATTCCCGGTACAATCTACGAAGGCACCTGCACAGTAAAGTGCAACCAGTCGGTGACACTTTCCGGCACGCTCACCGTGTCAACGCAACCGGACTTTGTCTATGCTGATAACGGCCTCACCGCTACCGTCATCACGGCGGTGTTGAAAGACCAGAACGACGTCGTTATCGTCGGCAAGCCGGTTTCGTTCAGCACCCGCATGGGCCAGATCAACGCCAGTGCAGTGACCGACACACTCGGAAGAGCTGTCGCAACCTTCATCGGTGGCAATCTGCCTTCGCAGGACGCAAACGGGCTGCCGATTCCGGTTTACGTTCACGCGATGTACAATGCACTGCATCTCGACGATTCCTGCGCCGTGACCATCCGTCCGAAGAACCCCGTAACGATGATCACATTGACATCGAACCGGCGTTCATTGATGGCCGGCAGCGGAGACTCCGCACTGGTGCGGGCGACCTGCTTCCTTCAGAGCGGTGGCTATGCGCCGTCAGGCACCACTGTGAGATTTACCGCGCTCGACAACAACGGTACTTTCACTGTGGACGCAATGCCGGTTAGTGGAACCTTCGGCGTCGCCGAAACCTACTACATCGCAGGAGCATTGGTCGGCACGGCGGTACTGCAAGCCTTCGTGGTCAATGAGACTGGCGACTCGACCTCCAGCAATCAAGTTGAAGTCACTTTGCTCGCTGGCCCGCCAAGCGGAATCCGCATCACTGCAATTCCGAATACCCTCTACACCAACGACCCGGCGGCTTTCTCTACCATCACCGCTTTCGTGACCGACACCAGCGGCAACCCGGTTCGTCAGGGTGAGCTGGTATCCTTCTCGACGACCAAGGGCGATGTAATGCCCTCCGCATTGACCGATACCCTCGGCCGTGCCATGAGCCGGTTAACCGCAGGCGTCGAATCCGGCGTGGCGGTCATAACCGGTAGCGTCACCACACCGACCGGCACAATCACCGGCACGGCTACGGTCACCTTCGTAGCTGGCTACCCGAACGTGATGGAGATGTCGTCCGATCCAGGCCAAATCGCAGTTGCCGGAACCGGGCAGATTTCCACCGCGACAATTCGAGCCACGGTGAAGGATGCTAACGGTAACGTGGTCGGAGTACCGGCGATGGTGGTGTTCCAGTTGTTGAACAACCCCGCCCCCCCGCTCGGTTGCAACATCAACAACCACGGCGACATCGACTCAGCCCGTACCGCAAATGGTACCGCGGTAGTTTCAGTCAATGCCGGCGAGCAGATCGGTGGCGTTCTTATCCGTGCGTACACGTGGCGTGATCCTGACGAAGGCAACGCCGGAGTCGATGGGCGTCCGCGCACCGATACCGTATCGGTCATCCTTTCGACCCTCGCGGTCGTATCAGGCCCGCCGTTCCAGCTTGACATCGACGTCAACGACAACGGCGACGACGCAGGTGGTGGTACTTGGCAGATGCCAGTCTCCGCGCGCGTTTGGGATGTGCATCGTAACCCGGTCGCTGATCGCGTCCCCGTCGTCTTCACCGTCGATCCGCAAATCGCAACCATCGACCCGGGCGCTACCGGGAACGATATTGGCCAAGGGATCACAGTTGGTATCGCGTACTCGTACTTGCGCTACCACAGCGTGAACACGTTTGACCCGATCACGATCTCCGCCGAAGTGCAGGTCGAAAATGGTCAGATCTCGGCCGACAGGGCTCACGTCCTGCCGCTTCAGGATGGCGTTCTCAGTCTTACGGTTGACCCGCAAAACTGGATGTTCGACCGTGCTCGCGCCAACGATACCTGCTTGATCCGCTGCACGGCAATTCTGACCGACGGCCACCAGATCAACATCAATGGCGGACCGATCCTGTTCCGTACCGACCGCGCTCGCTACTACTGGCGCAACCTGAGACTCCAAGGACGGTACATTCCGTTCTTCCCCGAGTTGGCTCGCCGCTTCACCGGTCTCGTGAACAACGAGAACAACGAAGAGAACGGGCATGCGACAGTCTATCTCCGCGGCGTCATGGATGACTTCTATCTGGATGCGTTCACCCTCGAAGTGACAGTTCACTGCGAAGCCAACGTCGAAGGATACGATGTGGCTGCCGATCCGGCCTTCGTCTTTATGACGAGACATTAGGCCAGACCGCAGTAGGTAACAGTCTGGGCGCGGCGTCCGCCGTGGCGTCGCGCCCAGTACTTTCATTAAGATTGCTCGTCTTTCAAATTTGACGGGCAGGAAAACTTCGGATCAGAATTCTGATCCTCATCAATGGACTTTTCGAACGTCAATGGAAGCGACTAAGCACATCCCAGCATTTTCCAGATTAGGTGAGATCCTCGTCGGCGACGGGGCGATCACTGAAGAGCAGCTGAAAAAGACTCTTGCCGAACAACAGTACACCAGCGAACGTCTCGGAATTATTCTCATCAAACTTGGTTTTGCGGTCGAAGAGAACGTCTTCCGCGGACTTTCCCGTCAGATGTCAATCGGCTTTCTGACCAACGATCAAGTTCTCGATGCTCCCGAAGAAGTTGTAAAGCTGATTCCAGAAGCCTACGCACGAGAAAATACGCTGATCGGCAATAAATTGACCGATCACGGATTGCAGGTTGCGATGTCAGATCCTGATGACATTATCGCAATTGACAATCTGAAGAAGGTTTCGGGCAAGCCGATCATCCCGTTGCTGGCGACGCCCAGCGGGATCAAGCAGGCGATCGAGCAGCTCTACGTTCGCATCCGTAAGGCCGGGGAAGTTAAGGACGTCATCGGCGACCTTCAGATCTTCGCAGAATCAGATAGCGAAGAAGAAGGCATGGTTGATATGACCAAAGCCGACTCAACCGTGGACGACGCTCCGGTTGTGAAGCTGGTCAACATGATCATCGCCGACGGTCTGAAAGAGCGCGCAACTGACATCCATATCGAGTATCAAGAAGAGTACGTCTCGGTCCGATATCGAATCGACGGTGTACTCCAAGAGGTGATGACTCCTCCGCACTCATCGCACCCCGGTATCATTTCCCGTATTAAAATCATTTCACGCCTGAACATTGCAGAGAAGAGACTGCCGCAGGACGGTCGTTTCACTATCAAAGGCGCGGATAAAGAGGTTGACGTACGCGTCTCAATTCTCCCGACCGTGAATGGCGAGAAAATCGTGATGCGTCTCCTCGACAAAACCTCGTTCAGTCGTTCACTGACGCAGCTTGGTATGGAACCGGATTTCCTTCGCATCTTCAAGCGCAGTATTATCCAGCCATACGGTATGATCATCGTGTCTGGCCCTACCGGTTCGGGTAAATCGACGACACTCTACGCGTCGCTTTCCGAAATCAAGTCGGTCGAAGATAATATTACCACTGTCGAAGACCCGGTAGAATACCATTCTGCCGGCATCAATCAGGTGCAGGTCAAGCCGAAGATCGGCCTCACGTTCTCGGC
>Ga0257141_1000054_pt1 | contig 16021 bp, 28 predicted proteins | sample saktaT_17_FD_193544 | JGI IMG/M metagenome (GOLD analysis project Ga0257141, IMG submission 193544) | Metatranscriptome of saline water microbial communities from Sakinaw Lake, British Columbia, Canada - sak_2011_1_27_36m (Metagenome... | ecosystem: Environmental > Aquatic > Non-marine Saline...
CGGGGAGCTGCCTTTCAAGATTTTCGGCGAGAACAGGATGTCTCGCTTATCTGACCTGTCTAAGCTTTGGCAGTTTTCGAGAGTCTGGCCTTTTTAGCAGGAGCCTTTTCAACCTTGGCTTTCGAAGATCGTTTCCAGACATTACTCAAACCAGACTTCGATTTTGAGACCGATGTTTCAACCTGCACGGAGGCGATGTCATCAAACCCGACCAACTCAAGTAAAACCATCGGAGCCGCGTCACCCGGTCGGTTCCCGAGATGAATGATTCGAGTATATCCACCGTTGCGGTGCTGGAAATGAGGTCCGAGCTTGTCAAACAGGATTCTCAAGATTGCCTGATCGTGGATAAAACGCGCCACATGCCGCCGCGCTGAAAGATCTCCGCGCCGTGCAAAAGTGATCATCCGTTCGGCAAACTTGCGAGCGTACTTCGCCTTTGTGATCGTGGTCGTGATTCGCTGGTAAAGAAACAGCGATGAGGACATGTTGTTTAACAACGCCCTGCGATGCTCGGCAGTCCGGCCAAGATGGGTTTTATCGGAAAGGTGTCGCATATTCTCTTCTCAAGCCTGTGCTGGACAGGCAGTGGATCAATACTCAAGCCGCCGGTGTTGCGGAGGCTGCTATTCGATACCGACCTGAATTCAGGTGTTCGCCTAACTTATGCCGGCGGGTGGATCTTGCGTCGAGCGTCAGGTCCCAGATATTTTTCGATATCGAAACCGAAACCCAGCCCATGATCGGCGAGTACTTCGTTCAACTCGGTCAAAGATTTCCGACCGAAGTTCTTGAACTTAAGCATTTCAGGTTCGTCGCGGGCCACCAGATCGGCGATGGTGCGGATTTTCGCTTCCTTGAGGCAATTCGCTGAACGGACAGACAATTCAAGCTCGTCAACCGGCTTGCGAAGCAACCTGCGAATGCGAAGGATATCCTCATCCGTCTCGACCGTCTCTTCCTCGTCGGCAAGCTGAACGTCGAAGTTAATCAGTAACTGGATATGATCACGAAGAAGCTGCCCGGCGTGGGCGAGTGCATCATCCGGCGTGATCGAACCGTCAGTCCAGATCTCAATCGTGAGCTTCTCGTAATCGATCCGCTGACCAACACGCGTATTCTCGACCGCATACCGTACTTTCTCTATCGGCGCATAGATAGCGTCTATCGGAATCGTGCCAATAGGCGTATCAGGATCGCGATTCTCATCTGCAGGAACATACCCACGACCGCGCTTTACATAGAATTCGAAGTCGAAATCGGCTTCCTCATTCAGATGCGCGATGATGTGTTCTGGATTAAGAATTTCAAACTCTTTCGAGCCTTTTTGAAGATCCGCCGCAGTCAACACGAGCGGTCCCTTCAAGCGCAGACGCACTTTCTCGGACTTCTTCCCGAGCATCTTAACGCGAACTTCCTTCAACGCAAGCACGATCTCAACGATATCTTCTTTCACGCCGGGGACAGCGCTGAATTCATGCAGGGCGTTTCCCAGACGAATTGAAGTTATCGCCGCACCGGGAATTGAGGAGAGTAGCGTGCGCCGCACGGCATTACCGACGGTAAGCCCGTACCCTCGCTCTAAAGGCTGAATGATGAATTTGCCGTAGGTCGTCGAATAAGTTGAGTGTTCAACATCGATCGATTCCGGCATCTGAAAACTCAGGCCGTTAAGTCCTGAGAGACCTCCCGTTAGGCTCATAGCTGCTCCTTACCGAGAGTAGAGTTCGACGACAAGCTGCTCCCGACCAGTAATCGGGATCTCTTCGCGCTTTGGCGCAATGACGTATGTACCTTCCATCCGAGCCTTGTCGAGCGTCAAGTAAGGAACGCTCCGGCCATCACGCATATGACGCATCGCCGCGTGAATCAACTCGATCTTGCGGGACCTCTCGCGCACTCGAACCAGATCGCCTGGACGAAGTGTGTACGATGGGATGTTCACCGCATGACTGTTGACTTCGAAGTGACCGTGGTTGACGAGCTGCCTTGCAGCACGTAGCGACGGAGCAAGTCCCAGACGATAGACGGTATTATCCAAGCGACTTTCGAGACGGCGAAGCATATTTTCGCCGGTCACGCCGCGCTCGCGACTCGCCTTTTCGTAATTGTTACGGAACTGCTTTTCAAGCAGCCCGTAGATACGACGGATCTTCTGCTTCTCGCGAAGCTGAATTCCGTAGTTGGAAACTTTGAACCGCCGGTTTTGGCCGTGCTGTCCAGGGGCGTAGCCACGACGGTCGAAGGCACACTTCGCACCGAAGCAACGTTCACCCTTGAGGAACAGCTTTTCGCCTTCTCGGCGGCACATTCTGCAGACGGGGCCGGTATCTCTGGCCATTACTCCCTGCCGGATCTTGAAAAACGCAATTCATTACTTGCAATGTGCACTCAGCCATTCAAGCGTGCACTACCTGCCACAACCAATTCCCGCAAACGCGGAAGCTCAATATGACTTCATTCCCGTGAAGCGCGCATTCGACTTAACCGCAACGGTCACTCCGACCAAACTTTGGAGTGGCGGTCGAGAAAACGAAGCGTTAAATGCGGCGCTTTTTCTTGGGACGGCAGCCGTTATGTGGAAGCGGGGTGATGTCCTTGATCGACGTGACCATCAGCCCAGCCGCCTGTAGCGAACGGATAGCCGATTCACGTCCTGATCCGGGACCTTTCACCAAGACGGAGACTTTTTGAAGTCCGAGGTCAATCGCTGTCTTGGCCGCCAGTGCTGCGGCTTGTTGGGCTGCAAACGGGGTGCTCTTACGAGACCCCTTAAAACCGACTTTACCGCAACTTGCCCAAGAAAGGACGTTGCCGTAATTATCGGTTAGTGTTATAAGTGTGTTGTTGAAGGATGCTTTGATATGGGCGACGCCGACGGCGTCCACCTTTTCCTTCTTCTTAACTCGCTTCTTCTCGCCTTTGGCCAAAAGACTCTCTCAGACTTCGGTTAAAATTCTTCGTGAATCCTGACAGGTTGCCCTGCAGCGCTTACGCCCCGGGTGATCCGGGACTCTAAGTTTACGCCTTCTTCTTGGAGGGCGACGACTTCCGTTTGCCACGTCGGGTACGCGCGTTATTTCGCGTGTTCTGACCGCGACAGGGAAGTCCCTTCTTGTGTCTCGTCCCTCGGTAGCAGCCGATGTCTATCAACCGTTTGATATTCATCTGCACTTCGGTGCGCAGGGGACCTTCGACTTTGTACTCTTCGTTGATGACGTCGCGAATTCGCTTCACTTGGTCATCGGTGAGTTGATCTGAGCGAAGCGCAACGTTTACGCCGGCCTTCGTCAGGATCTGAATTGACGAAAAGCGCCCAATCCCGAAGATATATGTCAGGGCGATTTCGATCCGCTTATTACGCGGCAGGTCAACGCCTGCTATACGTGCCATTGAGTTCCCTTGATCACATCTGACGCCACCAAGGCATCAGCTCAGTTTTCGCTGGGCTGTTTAGCCCTGACGCTGCTTGTGTTTAGGATTCTTGCAGATGACGCGAATCACCCCTTGGCGTTTCACTATCTTGCAATTATCACAGATGCGTTTTACAGACGCTCTGACTTTCACAGGTTCAATCCTTTCAAACGGTAATTCGGCCACCGCCTACGAAAGTAGTTCGGGCGTTGGAAACCTATTACTTGTACCGGTAGATAATGCGCCCACGCGATAGATCGTAGGGCGATAATTCGACGGTTACTTTGTCGCCGGGTAGAATCTTGATAAAGTTCATACGCATTCGACCCGAAATGTGAGCCAGTACTACGTGCCCTTGGTCCAGTTTTACCTGGAAGCTGGCGCTAGGCAGAGTTTCGAGGACAACACCGTCAACCTTGATCGGTTCTTCTTTAGGCAAAAAATGCTCCCGGGGCGTTCATTGTGGGCTGCCATGGATCAAATCCTTCCGACGTCAGCGTCAGTATTTCAGGTTCGCCGTCGGTAACCAATACTGTATGCTCAAAGTGGCAGGTCGGCGACGAGTCTGACGTCGCGGCCGTCCAACCATCGGATAGCGTCCGAATTCGATAATCGCCGGCTGCAACCATCGGCTCGATGGCGAGAGTCATTCCGGGCTTCAAGACAACGTGTCCATCGCGGCTCCGAAAATTTGGAACCGCAGGTTCCTCATGCAGGGCTGATCCGATGCCGTGACCTACAAGGTCGCGTATTACAGAATACCCGTGCTTTTCGATCCAATGTTGGATCGCCCCACCTACTTCGTTCAGTTTATTCCCTGACCGCGCTTGAGCAATTCCAAGATAAAGCGCTTGTCGAGTCACCGTCCAGAGTCGCTGCTTTTGTTCCGATGTCTCACCGACAAGAAAACTCGCAGCCATATCTGAAAACCATCCGCCTAACTCAAGCCCCGAATCGATCCCGACCAACTGTCCCGCTTGAAGTTTGCGTCCAGACGGTATTCCATGGACTACTTCAGCGTCTATCGAAATGCATGTACTTGAAGGGAAAGCTGAAGATCCCCCACCCCGATAGCCCTTGAAGGCTGGTCGTGCTCCCCGCTTTCGAATCGCGGCTTCAACTTGTGCGTCAATGTCCCGAGTTACGGTGCCAGGTATCATCAGTGGCGCGATTTCAATAAACACATCTGCAAGCGCTCGCCCGGCGGTCCGCATCTTGTCAATGTCACGGCTGCTCTTAATATGGATCAACCGAGAGCACTCTGTAAACGAATGAAAATGCTGCGCGGACTCCCCGTACCATCCACGCGAACCATGAGATTTAACCGAGAGTAGTATTCAATCAATGGTTCAGTCTGGGCGTGATAGACCATCAATCGCTTAGCGATTGTGTCGGGTTTATCATCTTCGCGTTGGATCAACTCGCTCCCGCAAAGACAGCGCCCCTCTGGTGGTTGCAATCCCAATGCAGGATTGTATATTCGACCGCAACTCTTACAGACTCGGCGGGAGGAGAGCCGATCCACCACATCCTCGTCAGGGACGTCAATACTTAAGACTCGTGCATCATAACTGCTCATGGCCGAGGCTAAACCCTCGGCCTGTCCGACAGTGCGTGGAAAGCCGTCCAACAGAACACCCTGTTCGGGGTGACCTTTAAGATAATCAAGAACTACGCGAGTAATGACATCATCTGGTACCAGTCGTCCAGATTCCATAAAAGACTTGGCACAATTTCCAAGTTCGCTCCCCGCCGCCACCGCAGCTCGTAACAAGTCACCTGTCGAGAGATGTTTCAGGTGGTAATGTTCTGCCAACAAGCCTGCTTGAGTCCCTTTCCCGGCACCGGGAGCACCAATTAGGATGATCAGTGCTGGCTTGCCCCCATGCGAGCCAAGACCTGCGACTGGCATGATTACATTCTCCGGGTTCTGCCTCGGATCCGGCCGCTCTTCATTAAGCCTTCGTAATGCCGCATCAGGAGGTGTGCTTCAACTTGTTGTAGAGTATCCAATGCTACGCCTACGACGATCAAGAGACCTGTGCCGCCAAAGAACGAGGCGAAGTTGTAGGAGACATTGATATTCATCATGACGATAGTCGGTGCGATGGCGATGATACCCAAGGCAATCGCTCCGGGTAGCGTGATCTTCGTAAGGATGTTGTCGAGGAACTCCGCGGTGCGCTTCCCTGGCTTAATCGAAGGAATCATACCGCCGTGCTTCTTCAAGTTACTCGCGACGTCAACTGGATTGAAGGCGACCGCAGTGTAAAAGTAGGTGAAGAAGATTATCAACACCATGTAAATCGAGAGATAGGTGAACGATTCGCGCGTAAACGCTGTGTTCAACCAATCTCGAATCATACCCTCGGGAAGAAAAGTCGAGATCGTCTGAGGCACGAACATAATCGTTTGTGCGAAGATGATCGGCATAACTCCCGCGGTATTGACCCGCAGTGGGATGTGAGTGGACTGCCCGCCATAAGTTTTCCGACCAACGACGCGCTTGGCGTACTGGACGTTGATCTTGCGCTGTCCTTGAGTCAGTGCGACCACGCCTGCTACGGTTGCGAATATGATCGCCATCAGCAGAAGTTCGGTCAAAGGCTGGCGCAAACCTTGGCGAAGGAGCTGGAATTCATCGAGGAACGCATAGGGAATTCGGTCGATGATTCCGATAAAGATCAAAAGGCTAATCCCATTACCAAGACCGCGCTCGGTAATCTGCTCGCCTAACCACATGATGAAGACCGTACCGGCGGTGAGGGTGACCATCGTCAACAGCATGAATCCGATACCGGGGTGAGGTACAACCTGAAGTCCCGTCTGAGTCATCGGAATCTGGGTCAGGAAGATACTGACACCGGTAGCCTGTGCGGCTGCAATACCGACAGTCAAGTACCGGGTCCACTGGTTAATCTTCTTGCGGCCCTCGTCACCTTCCTGTTGTATCTTTTGTAGCGCAGGAATGACAGTGCCCATCATCTGCAAAATGATTGAGGCGCTGATGTAAGGCATGATGCCGAGCGCGAACACCGTGGCACGGCCAAAATTGCCGCCGGCAAACATGTCGTACAGTCCGAACAGTGTGTTCTGTTGCGCCTTGAGAAACTCTCCCAGCGCACGAGCGTCAATTCCCGGAACCGGTATATGGCCGCCGACGCGATAAATCACGAAGACGAGCAGCGTGAATAATATCCGCCGCTTCAGCTCGGGAATCTTAAAGATGTTCTGGAATTTCTGCAGCATACCTTGACCGCGTAGCGTTGCCAGGCAACGCCGTCGCTCTTCGTATTACTTCTCGGTCCGCGAACCCCATTCCAGAGGTGCGCGCATCGCGTGAGAATCACTCGAACCCTATACGGTGGCTTTCGCTACCTTTACCTTCTTAGGCTTTGGTGCTGGCCCCTTCTTGACCCGTCGGTCTTCTGCCGATAATTCAAGAAGTTCGACGCTTCCACCGGCGGCTTCAACCGCTGCCTTCGCAGATTCGGTGATCCGGTGAACCGACACCTTTAACGCTGCGAGTGGTTTGTCAAGTATCGCGCCAAGAACTACGACTGGGCCGCGCCCCTTGATCAATCCAGCTTTGCGCAAGGTGAAAGGGTCAATCTCCGTACCGACTACTTTGGTAAAGGAGGATATCAGCACTTCGAGGTAAACCGTACGGTCGGGGACGTTAAATCCTCGCTTTGGGGCCTTGCGTTGTAAAGGCATTTGACCGCCTTCAAATCCGGGCCTGTAGGTGTACCCTGAACGGGACTGGGCTCCCTTGTTACCTTTGGTAGCAGTATCACCGTGGCCTGAACCGCGGCCGCGTCCGATTCGCTTGGTTTTTTTTACCGACCCCTTTGCGGGGCGGAGATTCCCGAGATCGCCGGGCTTATCGTTCATCACGCCTTACTCCTTATCCGCAAACGGCCCGGCAGGGGCCTCAGTCGGCGCAACCTGTATCAGGTGCGCAACACTTCGAAGCATTCCACGGAGCGTAGGACAGTCCAGCACTACGCGGCTCTGGTGCAACCGTCGGAACCCAAGGGCTCGTACAGTGCGCTTCTGATGATAGTTAGTCCCGATGGAGCTGTGAACGTACGTGAGTTTCAGCCACTTAGACATTGTGAGCTCCCCTGGCTGGCAAGTCCAACAACTCACTGACGCGCATACCACGTTTGCGGGCCATCATCGAGGCATCCATCAAGGTGTCGAGACCGGCAAAAGTTGCGCGGAGAACATTTACCGCGTTGCCGGTTCCGAGGGATTTGCAGAGGATGTCACGAATACCAAGGCATTCGAGAACTGCGCGGCACGCGCCGCCAGCGATGATCCCGGTACCTGGCGAGGCTGGCTTCATCACGACTTTTCCAGCGCCGTAGTGACCTAAAGTCGCATGTGGTATTGTACCGCCAGTCATGGGATAACGCTTCATCGCTCGCTTGGCGACTTCAGTCCCTTTGGCGATGGCATCAACCACCTCACGCGCCTTTCCCAGGCCGAACCCGACGCGGCCGGAGCCGTCACCGACCACGACCAGCGCGTTAAAACTAAAGTTCCGACCACCCTTAACAACCTTGGCGACCCGGTTAATGAAGATCACCTTCTCGATCAGGGTAATTTCGGATGTGTTGATCTGTTCCAAGAGTGCCTACTCTTTTGCGCTTTCTCGTATTCTCATCTACCGGTGATTACCGGTAACTAAAGGTTTTCGTGCAACTACTTCAGACCGCCCGAGTGAACAGGCTCTTAAAACTGAAGTCCGCCTTCACGGGCGCCGTCCGCCAGAGCCTTTACCCTGCCGTGATACTTGCGGCCGCCGCGGTCGAAGGCAACCTTATCGATTCCCTTCTCCTTCGCAAGTTTCGCAATCTCCTTCCCCACACGCTTCGCTTCATCAATCTTGCCTTTCAGCAACTTGACTTCTTCACGTAGCGATGGGCTAAGCGAGGAGCAACCGGTGATGGTTGCGTGAGTCAAGTCGTTCACTATCTGAGCGTAGATGTGAGAGTTACTCCGATAGACAACCAAGCGCGGTCGGTCGTCTGTTCCGAAGAGCTTCTTCGCAACATGCTTCTTGCGACGGACGAGTCCTTCGAGCTTTTTCCGGACGGAAACACCGATATCGGTCATTGCAATTCCTATATGCGCCTGGTCGTATGCTCTGAGTCATGAGCGCGGCCTGGACTTTCAGTGGGGGCGAAATTCTCAGCGACCCCAAATTAAACCTCAACGTGGCTTACTACGAAGCAAACCGCAAATTCAGCTTACTTGCCAGCAGTCTTGCCGGCCTTGCGACGCACCACTTCGGTCGCGTACTTGATTCCCTTACCGCGGTACGGTTCCGGCGGGCGAACGTCACGAATCTTAGCGGCGATTTCCCCAACCAGCTCTTTGTCGATCCCGCTCACATTGAAAGCGGCAGGACCGGTCACCTTAATGGTGATACCATCGGGCGGAAGAACAATGACACGGTGTGAAAAGCCGACTTGAAGCTGAATTGCCTTGCCGCGCTGTTCGCACTTGTACCCGACGCCTACCACTTCAAGGTCTTTCTTAAACCCGTCGCTTACGCCTTTCACCATATTGGAGATCAGCGTGCGACAGAGGCCGTGAAGAGACTTCTGATCCTTTGAATCATCCCGACGGGTGACGAGAATGGTTCTCGCTTCAATGTCGGCTTTGATCCCGCCTGGAAGTGTTCGTTCCAGTTCACCTAAGACGCCTTGCACCAGAACGTAGTCGTCCTTGATGTTGACGGTGACGCCGTTCGGGATTTCTATGGGTATCCTTCCTACGCGTGACATGACAATACTCCTTAGCTTAGGTTGGATTACCAGATTATGCAAATCGGCTCACCGCCGACGTGCAATTTGCGAGCCTGTCGGTCAGTGATGATTCCCGCCGGTGTGGTTAGAATCATTGTACCGAGCCCATTCAAGACGCGTGGAATCTCATCCACCGAGTAATAAATGCGCCGACCGGGTTTTGAGACCCGCTTCAGTCCATCGATAACACTCACGCCTTCATCGCTGTATTTGAGATAGACTCTCAACAGTCCCTGCTTGCCATCGCGAATACGAATGTACCGGTTGATGAACCGCTCGCGTAATAGAACGCGAGTTATCTCGCGTTTGACGCTGGATTCTGGTATCTCAACCGTCTTGTGCTTCGCGGAAGCGGCGTTGCGCAGGCGGGTCAGATAATCGGAGATTGGATCATTCATGGACATAGGGGTTTTCTCCTGTTACCAGCTCGCCTTGGTGACGCCCGGGATCATGCCGTTCAAGGCCAAGTCCCGGAAACAGATGCGGCAAAGGCCGAATCGACGAAGGAATGCGCGCGGACGTCCGCAGCGCCTGCAACGATTGTAACCGCGAACGGCAAACTTGGGTGTTCGCCGTTGCTTGGCGATCATTGATTTCTTGGCCATAAAAGGCTGTGTTCTCTTAACACTGGTTCACGAATTGTTCGGGGAGAGGCGACGATTATGTCGCCTTCCTTAGAAACTCAAGAGCGACAGGATGCGTCGCTCCCTGATCAGGGCAATCCTACGCGGCTTCCTTACCTTCAACGCGACGGCGGAAGGGAAAGCCTAACGCGCGCAAAAGCTCCAGCGCCTGTTCATCGTTCGGCGCCGTGGTTACGACGCAGATATCCATCCCGTGAATTTTCACGACCTTATCGTAATCGATCTCGGGGAAGATAATCTGTTCTTTGATGCCGAAGTTGTAGTTGCCTTTGCCGTCAAAGGACCGGTCAGATAGCCCACGGAAGTCACGAATTCGAGGGATGACCACACTGACAAGCCGGTCGATGAATTCATACATCCGGTTGCCACGCAGGGTTACACGAATACCGACAACCATGCCCTGGCGCAACTTGAAATTCGAGATCGATTTCTTGGCCTTAGTCAGTACCGGTTTCATTCCGCTGATCAGGCGAAGCTCTTCCTGAAGAGATTCGGAGAACTTCTGATCGGAATGGAGATCACCAACCCCGATATTCAGGACCACTTTGTCGAGCCGCGGCATCAACATGACATTTTTAAATTCGAAGCGCGTCATCATCGCGGGTATTGCCTGCTCCTTGTAGAGCTTCTGAACCCGCGGGACATAGCCCTTCGGCACCGGTTTTGAAGCTTCGCCCTTAAATGGTTCGACCTTCTTCGAGGTCGTCTTGGCGGCTTTACCGGCATCTTTTGCGGCGGGCGGCTTCCCGCCCTTCGGCTTCTTAGTGTCTTTATCGGCCATTATTTACTCATCATCCGGCGATGGTCTCGCCTGATTTCTTGGAATAACGTACAAGTTGCGTGCGGCCTTCGCCGCTCAGTCTGCGGTACCCAATGCGAGTTGGCAGTCCTGTCTTGGGGTCAAGTACCATGACGTTTGAGGCATTTATCGTGCGCTCACGTTCGATGATACCGCCTTGTGGGACTTTGGTGTTCGGCTTTGTGTGGCGCTTCATGAAGCCAACACCCTCAACAACTACGCGGTTTCTATCAGGAAAGACCTTAAGGATCTTGCCTTTTTTGCCACGGTCATTGCCAGCTAACACGATCACCATATCACCCTTGCGGACGAAGAGGTGATTCCCCTTGATTTTCTTGATTCGCCTCATTAGTGCCATTATAGCACCTCTGGAGCAAGCGAGACGATTTTCATGTAGCGCTTCTCGCGCAATTCTCGAGCAACCGGTCCGAAGATGCGGTTGCCGATCATTTCGTATTTATCGTCGAGCAGTACGCAGGCGTTCTCGTCGAAGCGGATGTACGAGCCATCCTTGCGGCGGAATTCCTTCTTCACGCGAACGACTACAGCCTTTGAGACCGAGCCTTTCTTGATACGTGAAGTCGGAGTTGCGCTCCGTACTGATACGATTATTACGTCACCTACCGAAGCGTAGCGGATTCCGGTGCCTCCGAGAATTCGAAAGCACTTGACCCGTTTGGCGCCGGTGTTGTCGGCGACGATGAGTTGGGTTTCTTCCTGGATCATTGGTGTTGTTCCGGCTGCTGTGCGGCGGCCTTAGGCCTTTCGCTCGATGATCTCAAGCAGCCGCCAGCGCTTACGCGCTGAGAGCGGCCGGCACTCGATTATTTTCACCCGATCACCTTCGTTGCAGGTGTTTTCCGGGTCATGCGCCAGGAATTTGGCTGAACGGGTGTAGTACTTATGGTATATTGGGTGCGGCAATCGTCGTTCAACCTTGACGGAAATGGTCTTCTCCATCTTGGTGGAGGTTACGACGCCGATTTGCACTTTCTTATGGGTCCGCGATTCCACTTAATTCTCCCGCTCTGCCGCTTTTGCCCGCCTCGCCTCAGCAAAACCGAGGTCGATTTCCTTGGAGATGGTCAACATCCTCGCCAGACTCCGACGCACCAGACGCACCTTAACGGTGTTGTCGAGCTGATGCAAGGCGAGCTGGAAATTCAGGTTGGCGAGTTCTTCTTGCGTGTCCTTGATCTTGATCGCCAGTTCTCCGGCGCTCAGATCGCGAATGTCTTTGACCTTCATACCGCGACCTCACTACGGGCGACAAACCGGCAAGGAATCGGGAGTTTGCCAGCAGCGAGACGCATCGCCTCGCGGGCTAATTCCTCGGTGACCCCTTCGATTTCAAACATCACCCGTCCAGGTTTAACGACAGCCACGTAATATTCTGGCGCGCCTTTCCCTTTTCCCATACGGGTCTCAGCCGGTTTCTTTGTAATCGGTTTATCCGGGAAAATGCGGATCCAGATCTTCCCACCGCGCTTGACAGCACGGCTGATGGCGATACGTGCAGCTTCGATTTGCCGTGACGTGATCCACGCCGGCTCCATTGCCTTCAGGCCAAACTGCCCAAATGACACTTCGCTGCCGCGCATTGCCTTGCCGGTCCGACGCCCTCGGTGGACACGGCGAAATTTCAATCTCTTCGGTGCAAGCATTAAACGTTACCGCCGTTCGCTTAGCTGTGAGCATCGCGGGTTTCACCGCGACGCCCGAGAATCTCACCCTTGCAAATCCAGACCTTAACGCCGATTGTGCCCATGGCCGTATATGCAACTTTCAGAGCGTAATCGATGTCAGCGCGCAAAGTGTGTAGTGGAATTCGTCCGTCCTTGTAGGTCTCGGTGCGAGACATTTCCGCGCCACCCAGTCGACCTGAGCAGGTGATTTTTACACCCTCTGCCCCCATTCGGCGGGTTGATTGCAAGGCACGTTTCATTGCCCGACGGAAAGATACTCGCCCCTCAAGCTGCTTGGCGATTGTCTCGCCGACCAGCGCCGCTTCAAGTTCAGGACGCTTAATTTCGATAATGTTGATCTGAACTTCTTTGCCAGTGAGACGTTTCATCTCATCGCGAAGCTTATCAACGTCAGATCCCTTTCGCCCGATGACAACACCGGGGCGAGCAGTGTTAATGTTGATTGTAACCTGCTTCAGGGTTCGTTCGATTTCGATCTTCGCTACGCCAGCGTTTTGAAGACGCTTTCCGAGATAGTTGCGCAGGAAAAGATCTTCTGCCAACTTGTCAGCAAAATGCCGTTCATCGAACCAGTTCGATGCCCAGGTCTTGTTGATACCGAGCCGAAGCCCGATCGGGTTTGCTTTCTGTCCCACAATTTCCTTTTTACTGAATCCCTGCCGCTGGCTTGCGAGCCAGAAACAAGACACCCCCCGGGACGATCCAACGTCATGTTCGGTCGCCATACTTGGCGAACGAGCAAATCTCTCTGCCCCCAGCACCATCTTCGCTACCGAGTGTTTCCCTTGAGTTGGTCGACTTCAAGAGTCAACTGGGCCCTCATGGTAACTCGCTTCCTTACTTCGTCGGCTTCTTGGCGGCCTTTGGTTTCGGAGCTGCCGCGACCGGCTCGGGGGCGCTCACCACCACCGTCAAGTGGCTCGTGCGCTTCATAATCCTGAATGCCCTGCCCATTGCGCGCGGCTTCCAACGCTTTAGAGTTGGACCTTCGTCAACTCGAATTTCTCGGATAATCGCATCGGCAGGATCAAGCTTAGCCGCCGCATCTTGTTGTAGAAGATTAGCAAGTGCTGAGCGTACCGCCTTCTCGATTGGCTCTGCAGAAGACTTGTTCGTGAAGGAGAGGACATTAACGGCGTCATTTACCGGTTTACCGCGCACCATATCTGCGACGAGACGCATTTTTCGCGGGGTTATCCGCACATAGCGAGCTACAGCACGTGACTGCAACATTTTTTTTTCTGGGATGATGTGCGGCATCTCTACTTCACCTTACTCGACTTGTCGGTCTTCTTTCCGCCGTGAGCCCGGAATGTGCGGGTTGGCGAGAATTCGCCCAACTTATGCCCTACCATGTTCTCGGTTACGAAGACCGGCAGAAACTTCTTGCCATTGTGAACCGCCAGCGTGTGGCCGATAAATTCCGGGGGAATCATTGACCGGCGCGCCCAAGTCTTGACGACCTTCTTCTGGTTCGCCTGGTTGAGGTCTTCGACTTTGCCGAAGAGCTTCTCGTCAATGAAAGGTCCTTTCTTGAGGGACCGCGCCATAAGTTAAGCCTCGTTGACTGTCAGTAGGACAGGCGTCCCTGCCTGTCGATATCTTTCTGTGTGACGGACATTCCGCCCGTCAAATTCTATCCAGTGGGGCGGGCGTCTCGCCCGTCATCCCTGTCGGCAGGCTTGGAAACCTGCCTTAAGCGGCGCTCTTACCGCTTCTTCCGACGCTCGACAATATATTTGTCTGATTGCTTCGGCTTACGCGTCTTGTAGCCTTTGGTCGGCTTGCCCCAAGGGGTGCATGGGTGCCGTCCACCGGACGACTTTCCTTCGCCACCGCCCATCGGGTGATCTACCGGGTTCATTGCGACGCCGCGGGAGTTAGACCTGATACCGAGCCAGCGTGACCGTCCAGCTTTGCCAAGTGAGAGCTTATCATGATCGATGTTGCCTACTTGACCAACGGTCGCGGTGCAATCTCTGCGAAACTGTCGTATTTCCCCGGATGGGAGACGAAGCAGTACAAATTCGCCGTCCTTTGCCATCACCTGCGCGCCGGTGCCGGCTCCGCGTGCAACCTGCGCACCTTTGCCAGGTTTCATCTCGATGTTATGAACCATCGTACCCAGTGGCATGTCGGACAGTGGCATGCAATTGCCTGGCTGGACTTCGAGCGCGGTTCCGCGCATGATCGAGTCCCCGACCTTCAACCCATTCGGCGCAATGATATAGCGCTTCTCGCCGTCGGCGTAGAAAAGCAACGCCAGTCGTGCCGAGCGGTTCGGATCATACTCAATTGAATGAACTTTTGCGGGTATACCTGCTTTGTCGCGCTTGAAATCGACGATTCGCAACATTCTTTTATGCCCGCCGCCCCTATGGTACGCGGTCTCACGTCCAAGATTGTTGCGTCCGCCACTTTTGCGAAGCGGCTTAAGCAGGCTCTTCTCCGGTGTCGTGGAAGTTATGTCACTGAAGTCGGACGTAACTGTGAACCGTGACGAAGGCGTAACAGGTTTTCTTGATTTAACTGGCATCTATCCCTCGCCGCGCTTACGCATTCTCAAATAGTTCGATCTTCTCATCCTTGGCAAGCGAAATTATCGCTTTCTTGCGGTCAGGGCGACGTCCTGAAAAACGTCCCATCCGTTTGACCTTACCAGGTATTTTGATAGTACGAACTGACTCGACGTGTACTTTGAAGCGTTCTTCAACTGCTTGCTTGATCTGAATCTTGCCCGCGGAAGGATCAACTTCAAAGACGTATTGGTTTACCTTTTCCTGCAAGCGGGTCGCTTTTTCAGTGACCAGCGGCCTGCGGATAATATGCAGCAAATCACTCACTGCCCAATCCTCCCACCAGGCTATTAAGCGCTGACCGCGTGATCAGAAGCCGTTGAGCCTTCAATATGTCGTAGGTCGAAGCTCCCAGTCCATCGCGCACCGTCATTCTTGGGATATTGCGGCATGACTTAACCAGAACCGGCCTGTTTCCATCAAGCAGCAACAATGCAGAGTGCCCTGCGGCCTTGAAGGCGATAAGAACATTGGCCAGCTTCTTGGTCTTGGGAGTTTCGAGATCGAAATCCTCGATCACGTCGATCAGCCCGCCTTGAGCCTTGACCGAAAGAGCCGTCTTACGCGCAAGGCGTTTCACCTTGGCGGGGACATCCATAAAGTAGTAATGTGGTTGCGGACCGAAGATCGTACCACCGCCCTTCCAGATTGGTGAACGAGTGGATCCTGCGCGGGCGCCCCCACTACCCTTCTGCTTCTTCGGTTTCTTACCACCGCCGGATACTAACGCGCGAGTCTTGGTCGCGACCGTCCCTTGACGTCGATTGGTAAGTTCCGCCTTGACAGCGAGATACATCACGTGATCATTGCGTGGCAACCCGAATACCGTCGGCTCCAAAGCCACGCTCTCACCCGTCGGTGTACCATCCAGCCGCTTAACCTGAAGCGATATCTGGGCGAGTTCAATCTCTTTCTTCGCAATTAGCATTGCTTAGTTCCTCTTCCCTGCCTTGCGGATGGTGATGATGCCACCCGGTGCTCCGGGTACCGCACCTCGAACCAACAGCAGCCCCAATTCAGCGTCGATGCTGACGACTACCAAGTTCTTAATGGTGACTCGGTC
>Ga0257141_1000055_pt1 | contig 15945 bp, 12 predicted proteins | sample saktaT_17_FD_193544 | JGI IMG/M metagenome (GOLD analysis project Ga0257141, IMG submission 193544) | Metatranscriptome of saline water microbial communities from Sakinaw Lake, British Columbia, Canada - sak_2011_1_27_36m (Metagenome... | ecosystem: Environmental > Aquatic > Non-marine Saline...
GGGTGGTATTCTACCGGGTCTTCTACAGTCGTGAAGTTGTCTTCGACCGACTTGATTTCGGAAAGTGATGCATAAAGCGAGGTGGACTTGCCGGAACCGGTCGGGCCGGAAACGATGATCATACCGTAGGGCTGGACAATACTGCGCTTGAAGATGCGCAGGAAGTCCGGCTCCATACCGAGCATGGTCAGCGAGCGATTGAAAGACGATTTATCGAGAAGTCGCATAACGACTTTCTCACCATTCACGGTGGGAAGAATCGAGACGCGGACGTCAACTTCGCGGTCATGGGCTTTAATCGTGAAACGGCCGTCCTGAGGAAGGCGCTTTTCAGCTATGTTCAGCCTGGAAATAATCTTGATACGGGAGATGATACCGGGATGCGATGAGTGCGGCGGAGTCATTACTTCCTGCAACACACCGTCAATACGGTAGCGGACAGACACGTACTCGTCTTGGAATTCGATATGGATGTCGGTGGCGCGCTCTTTCAGGCCGTCGGCGATGATCAGGTTCACGAGCTTGACGACGGGGGCGTCGTCCACAGCCGTGTCGTCCTTGGTCATGTCAACCAGACCTTCTTCATCACCTTCCGATTCGGCAAAGATCTGGAGGTCACCGATCACGTCCTTGACTTCGCCCGCCTTGCGGATACGAATGTAGAGCTGATCAATCGCCTGCTTGATGCCGGTCGGGGTCGCGAGGCACGGGGTAATATGCTTACCAGACAGTTTCCGCAGGTTGTCTATCGCGATGATGTCTTCGGGATCGAACATCGCAACAACGAGGTCGTTGTCTTTGAGCTGATTAGCTATAAGGGTGTTTTCTCGAGCATAAGCTTCAGGAATGAACTTGACGACATCCTCTGGAGCTTCGAGAAGCTGGTCATTGGAAAGGAATGTAATTGACATCTGCCGGGACAAGCCGCGACAGACATTCTCTTCAACTGCGTAGCCGAGCCTGATTAGCAGAGATCCGAGCCGCTCATTCGAGTACTGTTGTTCGGCAAGGGTTTTCTTGAGCTGCTCTTCAGTGATAGCCCCGTCATGGACGAGGATTTCACCCAGTTTAGAGAAGGGCGGGAGATGCTTGGTCGCTTCCATTGAGGTTCGTCAGATCCCTTGAAAGTAGGATGATGGGATTCATCCGATCCACCGGTTCACGAGACCGACCGGTAGTGTTTTTCGTGGCAATTTAAGAGAGTCAAGGCGCGGCGCCACGGCGGACGCCGCGCCTTGAGCACTTTCAATCAGAGGTTATGGCTTAGTGCCTTGTGCAGAAGATAAAGGCCGGGTCAGCCGAGACCTCGTAACCTTCAACCGCGGCTTCAACGTGGACGGTCACTTCAAGGGTGAACGCGTCCAGATAGAAGTCGTCCATGATACCGCGCAGATAGACCGTAGCCGTTCCGCGTGGCTCATTGTTTTCCTGGTTCTGAAGACCGGTGAAACGACGGGCTACTTCAGGGAAGAATGGAATGTAACGACCATTCAACCGCAGGTTCTTCCAATAGAAACGTGCACGGTCTGTACGGAACAGGATCGGCGCGTCGTCAATCAGGATCTGGTGACCGTCGGTAAGGATTGCCCAAACGCGAACCAGACAGGTGTCGTTCGGACGAGCGCGGTCAAACATCCAGTTCTGCGGATCAACCTGAAGAGCCAGGATACCGTCTTGCAGCGGAAGGATATGTGCCTTTTCACCGATAATCAACCCGTCTGGAGCTTGCACTTCAGCGGAGATGGTGATCGGGTCGAAGGTGTTGGTGCTGTGGTAACGCAGCCAAGAGTAGGCGATACCATTCGTGACGCCATCACCAATATCGTTGCCGGTAAAGCCGGGGTCAATCGTCGCAATTTGCGGATCAACAGTGAAGACGACCGGAATACGATCGGCGACCGGGTTACGATGCACGTCCCATACGCGTGCCGAGACCGGGATCTGCCAGGTACCACCGCCAGCGTCTTCACCGTCATCGTTGACGTCCATGTCGAGCTGGAACGGAGGACCGGCGACTACTGCGACGGCTGCGAGGACGACTGACACCGTGTCTGTGCGAGGACGATTGTCAACACCAGCGTTGCTGGAGTCGGGATCGCGCCAGGTATAGGCACGGATCAGTTTACCACCGATCTGGTCACCAGAATTCAACGATGCAACAGCCTGACCATTCGCGGTATTGGCGGAGTCAATGCTTCCGCGGTTGTTCAGGTTACAGCCGAGTGGTGGATCAGGATTGTTCAACAACTGGAAAACCACCCGGGTGGTGCGTTCGACCGGGTTACCATTCGCATCGCGAACGATAGCCTTCAGCGTCGAAGTTGCGACACCACCGGTTCCAGCAACCGCGATCTGAAGAGGATCAGCGGTCAATTCGATCGTGTTAGGCAGACCTGCGACGAAGGTAACGGTAACTGTCGCGGAGATTTCGCCGCCAGCCACTGTGACCGTACCCGTGATCGTGGCCGTACCGGACTGGACGCCGGCTGTCAGTCGTCCGACCCCGCGGCCAAGCGTGTCAGTGAGTGCTGACGGGGTAATATCACCTTTGTCGGTTGTGAATCGAACCAATTCACCCTGTCGAACCGGATTACCTGCCGTATCAGTTACGGTAGCGGTAATTGACGAAAACATGCCCGGATCGTTGGTGTTCAAGACATTTGGACTCGCTGTAAGGCGGATCCTGCTTGGCGGACCCGAAAGAAGCGTGATCTGGACTTCGTTGCTATAGACAACGCTGTCTTCTCCGCCGCCTTCGTTCTGTACTTTCGCTCTGAGTACGGCGGTTCCAACGAACAGACCGGCGACGTAGAAGTTCTCAGCGACGCCGAACGTGCCGACCGGAACTGCTTCAGAGGTGAAGAAACCGTTAGCTCCATCAACTTCAAAGCTGACGATGGTGCCTGCTGGTGCGTAAGCTTCATTCAGAAGGAAGCAGGTCGCACGAACCGCGGCTGAGTCGCCGCTGCCGGCCTGAAGTGTAAGCTGCTGCGAGTTCAAGGTAATCGAGGCAACCGGGTTACGCGGACGAATCGTGACTTCGACGGAGTCAACCAGATCGAATGCGCGATACTTGGCGAAGATCCTGACTGGGATAACATTGCCATTTTCATCAACTGAGGGAACGCCCTGGTCAACGAAGATCGCGGTTGCGACGCCCAGTGTATCAGTGGTGATCGGGGAATTGATCGCACCGAAGCTGCTGTGGAAGGTGACATCCTTGCCGACCATCGCCTGATTGTCCTGATCCTTCAGCGTAGCGCGAAGGGTCGCGTAGGTCAAGCCGTTATCGGCGTAGATGAAGTCCTTATCAGCGGTCAGCGACAGGAAACCGGTTTCGTCTTGATTCTGACGGCAGATGATACTGCACGTAGCTTCAAACGGAGTGCCCGGAATCGAAGCGGTGATCGTAGCCAATCCCTGTTCGAAATTGTTGCGGAATTGTGCCGTCGCGATACCAGCGCTGTCGGTTGCGGTGATAAACGAGAGCGACCCAAGATCGGTCTTGAATTTGACTTGTACGTTCGGCAAGCCGACTTTGTTGACATCTCTGACCTGAGCCTGAATCGTGGCTTTACCAGTCGAATCGGCGGGAAGATCGAGGATCGAGGGAGTTGCGCGAACGGTCAGATCATCAATCTGAGCTGTCAAGCGCTTCACCTCGATCATTGCCTCGCCCCTGACGCCACCGTCAGGATCGGCTTCCTGATTGCTCGGGACGACCATGCAGACAATCTTCTGCTTACCAAACTGACCTAACGAGGTGAAGGTCGTTGTGACCACGCCAGCATCGTCAGTTGTGTCACGCGCGGTGATTGCACCGTAAGTCGGTCCACCTTCAATGATTGGCATCACGCGGAACTCAACCGTCGTACCGGGAACGCCAACGCGGTTCGAATCGGTCACAGTGGCGGTCAAAGTGATAGAGGCATTTTGACCAGAGACGACTTCGACCACATCGGGTTCAGCGATCAAGCTGAGGTAGGCGGGGGCGTCAACGCGACGCATTTCAACCATCGCAGAACCGACCGAATCTCCTACCTGACCAATAATCCGGCAGAAGCCATACTGATTCACGATGGAAGTGAAGTTGCGGATGACCTTACCTTGAATGTCGGTGGTGCCGGTGTCACTATCCACGATCCCCAATCCGGCCGGGCTGGTGCTGAATCGGACTTGCATGCCCGAAAGAGCGTTCCCGACGTTGTCCACCACGCGAGCGGTGAAGGCGGTCGTGCGTGATTGGTTCGGCGGTACCGAGAGTACGTCGTTTGTAATCTCAATCGAGATGCCGCCGATGTTGGAGGCAAGCTCGATGACAGTGATCGTCAGTTCCTTGGTGATCTGGCCCGCGGTGGCGGTGATCACGACCGGGGTGGACTGCTGGATCACGACGCTGTAGGTCGCGTGAACTTCACCATTCTCATCCGAGACTGTGTCGGCTGCGAGTTTGGCGATTGTGCCTTTGTAGCTCAGCGGGTTCCGGATACCGAAATCAATCTTGACGCCCGGAAGTGCTGCGCCGTTAATGTCTTTGGCGATCGCGGTGATGTATTCACTGCGGTTTTCGCCTCTCAACCCACGAATCTCGGTGTGGGTCGAACGTAACTCGATGGATGCTGGAGCGAGATCGCCCCCTTGGTTGGAGCTGGGGCCGCTATTACATCCAACCATCAGTCCGACGGTCAGAAGCGACAGGACTACCAGACCCATTGTCACAAGCTTTTTCATTTCCTCTTCCTCCAAATACTGTACCACTGCCCATAACATCACTGCTTCACCTTATCCGCCGGGCCGACGGACATTGAGTAAGGTGCATCTTCTAAAGCGACCGAACCATGATCAGTACCGTAGCGATCTGCGAAACTGCCAGAAGCATATCTTTCGACAGTGCCCACCAGTCGGTTTCCTGTTTCTCCGGAACGAAGATAGTGTCGCCGATTTCGATGGGTGTTTTCCTGCCTGGCTTGATCCACATCCCGCTATGGGCTTTAATCAAGCGCATCTTGCCTTTGCGGGCATTCCACGAATACCCGCCGGCTTTGCCAATGTAGTATTCGTAGCCCATTCCTTCCACGTACCGTACCAGGCCCGGGCTATTGACCTGCCCCGCTACCTTTACCGTAGGGCTGAGGGTGGGAATCTCGATCTCGTCTTTGTCCTGAAGAAGAATGTCTTGCGACATATCCCCATGGACAAATAACTCGGAAAAGCTTACAACAACTGACGGGGACTCTTCGCGCGACCGAATCTTGAAGTACTCTGCCTCCATATCGGTCATTTCGCTGACTGCGAGTGACTTCAGCCGTTCATATTCTGGATCTTCGATACTCTCTGCTGAACGCCGCAGCACTTTGGCGCTGTAGAGATTAGCTCTATCGGTCAGCCCGCCGCATGCTTTAACTACATCGGTCAGGCGTGTATTTTCTTCTTGAATGGGGTAAGTACCCGGGTAAAGTACTTCTCCCTTGACGAGGACTTGAAACTTCTGTTTGAAGTCGTTCTTTTTGCGGATAAAGATGCGATCATCAGACTGAATCTCTAAACCGCGATCCAATGTGTCATTAAGCTCGGCCGTCAATTCAACCGGCTTGGCACCATTCTTATCAAATCTTATAACCGTAATCGTCTGGACTAAAGCATCATCTCGAAATCCCCCCGCCAGTTCGACCAGATCTCTTAACCGGTCACCTGACCGGTATTCATACTCACCGGGGCTTTTTACTGCTCCGAAGATATTCACGACGCCGATCTCACGATCTATGATCGGCGCTTGTACGATGTCGCCATCGTTCAGAATTGGATTGCAGGCAAGATCACCGACGGCATAAAAGCGCTGCAAGTCAACTGATTTGACTGTGCCGTCGCGTGAAGTAATCGTAATGTGCCGAAGCGACGCCTGTGCACGCTGGAGGTTAGCTTCGCGGACCTGTTGCAGCGACCGTCGCTCGGCTGCGGATCGGGGAATCACTGTCAATTCCCTGAGTGCTTCCTTTTGCTTCGTCTCCTCGTCGGGAACCAAAAACCCGCCGGCGAGGTTGACTAAAGAGCTTAGGCGATCGGTTGCTGACAGTTCGTAAGTTCCCGGCGCCTCAACCGCTCCACTGACTGAGGCTTTCATTCGCCGGACGGCGATCAGGCGCAAGGCAGTTTCGGTTCGCGGGTAGGAGGCTCTCGACATCAAGCCAAAGATACTATCGGCTTTGAAGAGCGTCAGCCCTGAGACATTCAACCTGCCGACGGTGGGCGCCGCGATTTGTCCATCGGGCGCCACCGTCAGCTCAAACTTCGATTCAAACGGACCCCAGACATCGAATTCCAGTCGGTCACCGGGTCCCAGGATATAGGTCTTGGGGTTAACCGGGCCTTCGAGTGCCGTGATCGCCCCGCTGGACGGGGTGGGGGGTAACTGAGTGGTCATACCAGTTACGGCTTCGCTCAGACTTGCTTTCGAGGTCTGTCCGAAAACCGATGTACCGGTCAATCCGACCAGAATCGCAAGCGCAATGGATGCGAACTGGATTCGAGAATTACCTCTGATCACGTTAACTGGATGATCCCTGTCTGCGGCGAAGGATTACTTATCCTTCTTCGCTTCATTCGCTTCAGTAGCCTGCTGATCAACGTTCAGCTCAGCCTTGTAGCGATCTTCGGAATCAAGAATGTCCTTGGACTTACCGATGTACGTGTATTCATCCACCATAATATGGGGGGTGACTTCGATAATCAGGTCAGTCTTCTTCATGCTGGTGACGTTGTAACGGAAGATACCGCCGATGAAGGGGATATCGCCGAGGAACGGAACCTTGTGAACGGTGCGATTCGCGACAATACCCATCAGACCGCCGACGACGATGGACTGATGATTCTTGACGCGGACGGTCAGCGCTGCGCCGCGCTTGATAACACGCGGAATAGTCTGATCGGGGCCGATGAATTCAAAGATCGAGCTTACTTCCGGGGAAATCTGGACGGTTACGTAACCGTCTGTGTTCACCCACGGGGTAATCGCAAGTTTGATTCCGACTTCTTCCTTCTGTACCGACACCTGACCGCCGACGCCGCCAGAGCTGGTGACGTAGGGAACGATGTCCACTAACTCAATCTTAGCAGGACGTGCGTTCATGGTCGAGATTTTGGTGTCAGCGAGGACTTCGGCGCGCGCATTCTTCAACAGCCAGTCAATCGCTACTTCCCAAATGGGCTGGCTACGCCAGAAGGTCTTGCCGACCTGGTTCAATTCAGTGAACTGTTCAAACGGTTGGAGCTGCGACCCGCCTGATGCAGACGATGAGGTTGGGGTGTTAACTCCCTCGGTTATGAACTCTGAAGTGGTGGTCGAGAGCTTGGACCAATTGATCCCGAGGCGCTCTTCATCTTCAGCCGCAACTTCAATAAGGCGAACTGCCAGTGTGATTTGTTGCGCGGGAACATCAACACTCTTCACGATCCGTTCGACATCAGTGATGATCTTGGGAGTCGTATTGACGAGCAGTTTGTTCCCAGCTTTGTCAACTTGAATCTCGGCTTTGAAGTCTTTAAGCAGTTCTTTCACTTCGACGGCGTCCGCATATTGCAGCGCGACGACGTAGGAGTTCTGGCCTACTTGTTCCTTCAGGTTGGCCGACTTGGCGACCAGGAATGAGTTGCCGACGATTTCATAAGATAGACCTGCGGCCCTGACGACCAGGTTCATCGCTTCCTCGATCGGGGCGTCCTTCAGATGGATCGAAATCCGCTCTTCCTTGGAAACGCCGGGACCGGTGACGATATTGAACCCGCTCTTTGCGGCTAAAATTGAAAGCACGCTCGGGAGGTAGGCGTCCTCAGCATCAATGCTGACGACGGTCCGAAGACCCGGTGTAGTTTCAGTATTCGAGGTCGTTCTGGCACCCGTAGCGGGGGCCGAATCCGGGGCCGCGATACAGGGGATCGCGACAAACAGTAGTACCAGAGTTGCCGATATGAGCTTCGGACCCTGTAACGTTCCGCCCATTAGCTCTCCTCACCCTTGAGTTGAATATGGAATGTCCGTTGGCGGCGGCATGTGAGCCGCCGGTCGCAGGCGAAAGGCGACGGTTAGTAATTGCCTTGGTCTGAAACCTGCTTCACTTCAATGACCGGCTTTCGCTCACCTTCCGGCCCGTACAACCTCTCTTCTTCGGCTTTGGTGTCGGGGGCCTTCTCGGTGATGAGCACCATTCGCTCCCCGCCGCGTATAAGAACCACGCGGTTCACTCCAATCGTTTCGATCTTATAGCCGGTATCGGCCATCTTATCGTTCTCAGACACTACCCAACTGCGGCCCTTGTACTTGATAAGTGCTGCAGTACCCGATTCACCGGTCACTGTGGCGGAAAGCCGTAGCTTGGTTTCCGACTCGGCCGCTTCAAGGATTCCGAACTTCTTGAGGAACTTACGAGTCTTAATTACTTCCGTCAGTTTCAGGGGATCGCGCTCAAGTACAAACTCTTCGCCCAGACGGGTCCGAAGATCGTTCTCAAGCTTGTCAACCGTTGCTTTTAATACCGGATCGTCCACGCCACGTTCCTGGCGCTTCTTGATATCAGCCTGCCAGCGTTTGATCTGTTTATCCACTTCCTTCGCTCGCCAGCCAACCAGTCCGACGGCGACGATGAGCAGGAAGGTGAGCAGGTTGAAGAAGAGTTTATCACGACCTTTCATCCGATGTGCCTCCTCTTAGCGCTGCTTAATGAGTGTCAGAGTCGAGATGCGAAGGATCATCTCATGTGCGTCCGTTTGCCCCTTCTCTACCTGCGAACCCGATTTCCGGACCGCATTGTCAATCTCAAACTGTTCCACCGTGATCAGTCGCTCCGATTTCTCGAGCTGATTGACGAACTTGCCAAGCTGTTGATAAGATGCTTCAACGCTCAACGTGTAGGGCGTACGTACGTAGTCGAGGCGGGCTGACTTCTTACCTGGCTCAAGTTTCGCAAGCTTGATTTCGAGAGTGTTGAGTATCCCGGTAATGTATTCGAGGAACGGCAGCGATGCGTCCTCGGCGATCGAGTCAGTCTTCGAGATTGCCAGATTCTTTTCGATCAGGTTGGCAACCAGATCGAGTTGTGAATGGATGATCTGCGCGCTGATCAGTTTCTCGTCGCGCAATTGGATCGTCCGGTCATACTGCCTTATCTGCTGAGGATATTCGGCGAACACGAAGTGGTTGTAAACCCATGCTCCACCGCCGAACAGAACCAGCAGAAGCAGCATCACGAGATTCTTTTTCATGGGGTGTTGTCTCCTTCTCGGTTACTGTTACTACTGGCCGACTGCTTTGGCAAGCGACGACGCCTTCGAGCCTCTTCCACGACCTTCTGCGCCCGGTCCACCGCGATCAATCGTCGCGAGTACCGAGAACGACAGGATGGTCTGCTCGTCAACATCGGTCTGATGTTGCTCTTTCAACTTCATATCTGCGAAGTCGCGGAAGAATACAGGTGAGGCTCGCAGGGCGTCAATCAGATCTTTGACCTTGTCGAACTCTTTCTCGTCCTTCTCTATGGTGGTGATGAACCGCATCAGGAAAAGGGCGTTCTTGAATTCGAGGTAGGTGATTGCCATTTCAGGCGGAAGCGTTTCGCCGAGGGAGAGGAACTTCTTCGTCCAGAGGACGCGTTCTTTTTCGAGTTTGGCGAGCGCCAGAATGTCTTCTTTGGAGATGTTCTTGCCGGTCTTCTTCAGCGAGTCGAGCTGACGATCAATGTTGGCAATGATCCCCTCTTTGGTCTGCAGAACCTGCTGGACCATGGTGTGTTGCTGATAGCTAAAGTAACTCAGCAGCAATACGGCTACCACAAGGACGGTCAAGGTGATGGCTTCACGCCGCCGCCGCCACCGAACCTCGCGTTCGGCGGTATCTTCGCCCTTGTTCAGGTTAATTGAGAACTGGGTTATCATTTAGAGGTCCCCTCGGATCGCCAGACCGATTGCGGCCGCCATCTGGTAAGGATTGGCCGATTCGATTGGTGTGCGGCTGTCGAGCTGATTGAAAGGATTGTAAAGCTCGATCGGCAGGTTGAACTTGTTCGAAAGGTACGCGTCAAGCCCGATTAAGGGAGCTCCGCCACCGGTAAGCACGATGTGCGTGAATACCGACTGACCAGTCTCCTTGACGTAGTATCGGAGTGAGCGGTTGATTTCGTCGCCCAGCCTCTCGAACGTCGTCCGGTCTGTCATCCCTAAGCCAGCTTCCCCGCTCAACACCTTGGGCAGATCCGGCGCGGTGCCGTAGGTGACCTTGGCGCTCTCGGCGGCTTCGTATTCGAGGCCGTACACTCTCATCAGCTCTTCGGTGAAGGTCTGACCTCCGACCGGCAGATCGCGAGTGAAGAACATATCTCGACGACCAAACACTGAGAGAACCGTTCTCTTCGCACCGAGGTGGAGGAGAACAATGACGCCTTCGTCCGGAAGCTGTGAATGGATCACGTAGGAATTCAGAACCGCCAAGGGCTCGATGTCAATGATACCGGGCTTAAGCTCGATTTCACGGAGATAATCCTGGTGGCTCTCGAACAACTTCCTCGTGGTAGCGACCAACAACACGCGAACTTTATCCGTCTCTTTAACATCGTCGCCGAGTAGCTGGTAATCTACTACGGTTTCGCTGCCGTCAAGCGGAATATGCTTGCGAGCTTCAAGCAATAAGCTGGAAGCCATTTCGGCCTGTGTCTGCATCAAGCTTGAGATTTCCTTTGCAGAAACCTGCTGACCGCCGATGCATGAGGCGAGGTGTTTGATCTTCTTGGGAACAAGACCCATCTCGCCAAGCACTTTTGCAAGTGCCGGGACAGCGATAGACTTCTTTGGCCCCTCGGGATCGTATTTCTCCCCTCCCGTGTACAGCTCGTGACACTTCCACTTTACGAGGCGGAAGCGCGGGCCGACCTTTTCGACGGCAGCAATCTTAATGCTGTGCGTCCCAATGTCAACCCCGACGCGTAGATTACTCCCCAGACCGAACATTGCTCCACCGTTCTTGAACTACGTGGTGTCCCCCCCACAGGGAAACAAAAAACCGAAAGCGCACAGGCGCGGCCTAACGTCAGACTGTAAATCGTGCTAAGATGCTGAGGCTCAATCTTGCTGGTCGTCTTGGCATTACCTTTAGGGCTCTCGGATGAAGTGAGTTAGGATGCGGCAGCCCCGCCCGACACGTGCGTGCGGGGCTGCCTCTCCTCATTCGCCTACTTAGCGGGCTGATTTGCGATCGGGTCGCTGTTCACCCCAGGAAACGATATCGAACAGACCGTGACCATTTTCGTCGAGAGCCTCAAGATAGAACGGAGGCGGACGACGATCGAACCGGAAGTCGTAGTAGTAGTGCTTCTGGTAACCGGTTCCCGTGTGGTTCGACCGGTGTACATAACCGCGCCGCTTCTGAGTAACAGCGCCCTTCAGCCAGATCACACCACGTTCGTCCAGGGTCGTGCCCTGGTAAAGATCCCAATCATCATTCTGATGTTCAAACGTGAACGACTCGCCCAGCGCCACCATACCTGCGTTGATCACAATCGAGTGACGATTCTGATCGCCTTGCGCCACAGTCCAGCCGTCCCACTTACCGTTCTTGAAGTTGTCTTGAATGATGATATTTGATTCAGATACGAGACCCAGCATGTTGGGCATGGCTTCCTCTTGGAATGTACCCGTCATCCGGTCAGCGCCTACGTACCTGACGTTATCAATCAGCCACATATTCCCGGAGGATCCGATAGTAAGGTTGCCCGCCATGTCACCTTCAACTTCGCACTGGCCATTCACAAACAGCCCGCCCCAGCTCGGGGGAGCCATATGGAATAACACGCTCTCGGTGGGCGTACTACCAAGTGGATACTGATAGACCGTAATTCCGCTCGCGCCTTCCATCTTGATCCAGGTCATCAACTGACCGTTGTTGTCAGAGATGTGCTGGGCGTTGGCGCGCAAGGTCTTGGCGGTCTTCGGGAAATTAACCGGTGGTGCATCAAACACCGGGGGATATGCAAAGTAGATATTCCCCTGATCTATGATGCGGAATTCACTCTTCGAGGTCGAAATCGGCCCCATAAACGTCGGCGATCTCTTCAGACCGATGAAGTCGTTCGAGTGAGTCCGTCCCCATAGAGTATCCGGCGTCCAGAACCAGATCACCTCGCCCAAGTTGGTCGTTTCAAACTCAGTGAGGTACATATAGTTCGCGAATGAGCGAAGCCTCGCTCGGAGTGTTGCAGTTCGTTTGACCTTGAGCTTTTCGTACGGCGTGCGGCTGTTGAATTCAACCTCGCCGGTCGAATAAAGATCGTAGTCGTCAGTTCTTTGGAAGAGATTGCCTCCTCCAGCGCCAGCTACCTTGGTGACATAGTTTCTGTCATGCCTTCCGATCACCGGGCCATTGGGGCCATCTCGAACGACGCCCGGTTCGAGGATCATTGTCCCCTGGGGAAGATCAGACGGGTCGCGGGTTCGAAGGAAGACTAGCCCGCGTTCCATCAATCCGGTTTGGGCGACGAAGTAGGCTTGGATGCTGGCGCGCTCGTATTCCGAGTCCCATTTTTCATCCGCAGCCCACCTCATATAGCCGAGTCCGGTAGCGACGAGCAAGGCCACAATGATAACCGACATAATCAGGATATTGCCGTCGTCGCGATTCAAACAAGTTCGTTTCACAGTACCCTCCATTCTCTGGATACACGTTTTGCATTCCATATCATCCGGCTCTCCGATTTACTCGGTGATTCCGTTTTGTACGACCAAATTCATGTTCCGCACGTACACGCGGTTGAAGTACTCCTTTTCCACGCTCCAGTTATTCTCGCCTTCCTCGATAGCAAGGCGGTTGTAGCGGAGCTTGAAGCGGATATCCCAAGACGCGTTCAGGAATTTCTCGTTCCTTCGAAAGCTGTCCTGCCGTTCGAGTAGGTTCGGCGTGTCGGTTCCGTATGGCGTCAGCGTGAACTGAACGATTTCATACGACTCTCCACGCCCCATATCGCGCGGCGGGAATTGCGGATCGAGGGCCCGACCATCCTTCTCGATGCGCGAGTTGCGCAGATCCGCACGATACCGGCTGGTGAGCAGGATCGTGTGTCGGATCGGGTCGAGATACTTGATGTCTATCCTGCTGGTATTGCTACCGCTGGGACGGACAGTCACATCTGTGGCATTGCGGAGATCGTGGGTCAGTTCTTCCATCACGTCGTTCCCGTACTGGTCCATCACACGGACAGCCCAACTGCGGTCAAGCTGTTCGCGGAACGCCATGAGAACGATTGTCAGTCCGAGCACCATGATCGCCATGATGACGACCGAGAGGGTGGCTTCGATGAACGTCCATCCGTCTTCCCGGCCGCACCTTCGTTCGAGTAGTTTCATATTTGCACCTCGCAATCTACACCTCTGCTGAGCCGTTTCAACTCTCCTGTCGGCATGCGTCCCTCATCAGAACGATGCAGGGACCATTGACCCTTGGAACTCCACGACGTTCTGCTCCTGATAACCTTTATCCGAACTCGGCTCAATCCAGGAAACCGCCACTCGAATCACGAAGTGTGAAGTCAGTGTCTTGCCGGTCTCTTTGTTTGTCCCGAGTTCAGCGTTCGGCACCGCGACGATTTTACCGTAGCGGACATCGCAATAGATATCGTCAACGTCGGTGAGCGGATCCCGCCTGTCGAGCAGATAGCGATTCCTCGCTTGACCGGGTGCTGTCAACAAGTTGCCGTCCATCTCGCCCATGGTAGGAGAATCCGCGTGGATGCGCCCCTGCCAGTACTCGACGTACGACCTTGCGATTGAGATTGCGCTCCGGTACCGCATCTGCGCGTTGAGCTGGTTATTGCCAAACTGCAGCGCTTGAAAAGTACCGACGCAAGCCGCCCCTACGATTATCAGCCCGACGATGACCTGCACGAAGTCAATGCTTCCAGCGTCGCCGTGCAATCCGTGCTTAAACTTCCTCATCTCGTTCCTCCTTCTCCGTTGGCATTTGTTCTGAGCCAGCATACAATCATCTCGTACCATAACATTGGCGATTGAACCTGTCCGCTGTTATTGGTTGAGGTCAACTTCAAACAGCTTTGGATTCTCTGCCACGATTGCTGCAGTTTCACGATCAATCAGCCCCTTGTGCAGAAGCCTTTGGAGATCCTGATCGAAACCCTGCATCCCCTGCTTACCGCCAGACTGAATGACCGACGGTATCTGGTAGATCTTGTCTTCGCGAATCAAGTTCCTGACCGCCACATTGGCGACCATCACTTCGCACCCGATCACGCGACCCACGCCACCGCGCTTCACGAGAAGCTTCTGAGCGACAACCGCCTCCAGCGACTCCGCCAACATAGAACGAACTTGCGTCTTTTGTGAAGCGGGGAAGATGTCAATGATGCGGTCAACCGTCTTGGCAGCCGACGAAGTGTGGAGCGTGGCGAAAACCAGGTGACCGGTTTCCGCTGCTGTCAACGCGAGCGAGATCGTCTCCAAGTCGCGCATTTCACCTACGAGGATCACGTCCGGGTCTTCACGAAGAGCCGCCCTGAGCGCATTCGCAAACGAGTGGGTGTTTGCACCAAGCTCGCGCTGATTGATCAGGCAGTTACGGCTGCTGTGATAATACTCGATCGGATCTTCGATCGTGATGATGTGGATCTCTTTGTACTCATTGATATAATCAATGCACGCGGCCAGAGACGTTGACTTACCGCAGCCAGTGGGCCCAGTAAAAACTATTAACCCGCGGTCCCGAAGAGCCAGGTCTTTCAGAATTTCTGGCAGACCCAGCTCCTCGAAACCTCTAATCTGCGATGGGATCGTTCTAAACGCTACACCGTACCCATTAATCTGGGAATAGACATTGACACGGAACCGCGCCATGCCTTCCAGCTTCTGGGAAAGGTCAATTTCCTTCATCTCCTCAAGACGCTCGAGTTGCTCCGGCGTGAGGATTGTCTTGATTGTGGCGAACATCTCGTCGGCTGTTGGAGCCGGAATGTTCAGCTTCCGCATACGACCGTGCACCCGAATCATCGGGATTGAGCCGGTCGAAAGATGGAGGTCAGAAGCCCCCTGCTTTACAGCATATTCGAGCAGTTTTGGTACAGATTCCACGATCCGCCTGTCGGGTTAAAATCTACCGGTTGCTATTGAGGCCCGTAGGCTTAAAGTTCCTCATCCGAGGGCAATCCGTAGCCGTTGAAACGTCCGGTCTGAACGTCAAACAACACCACGTGACCCGCGCCGCCCTTCATTTCTGCCGTCGAGACACCTTCAATCTGCGTAATCGGATTCGACCCGATCAGCGAGAACGTCCACTGGCGCAGTGAACCTTCGTCAATTGTGAGGTACTCGAGTTCCTGCAGCTCTTCAACCGAAGTAGGATCTTCGCCGAAGTCCTGACGGAACATCTTCACCGAGTTGTAGATAGCGCCGATGGTGGCCTGTGCATCCGAGGCGCGAGCGCCCTGAACGTACTGGATGTAAATCGGCACTGAGATGGCGGCCAAAATCGCGACAATCACGACCACCACCAACACTTCGATCAGCGTAAAACCGCTGTCATGACGCTTGAACCTGGGAAGCATTGCTTCTCCTTCTGCTTACTTCGCTCTCGCTTTCCCGCACCTGGATCGGTGACAATAAGCCTATAATATAATACCTCGTCGCCGTTTCGCAAGTGGTCTCTCAACCAATCGCGATCCGCCTCAGAGTTGTGACTGGGTCACGGCTTAGGTGACAGCTAACCCGCAAATAACATACCATTAACAATTCCGCCCCTCCTGCGAACCGGTCAAGCAAACTTCCGTACCCGTTCGCCTTCCGAAACCTGTTGCCCGCTTTTCCCGTTCTACTTGGAACCGGACGCATTTCTTGCCTTTGGCGTGAATTCTTTGCGCGTCATCCAGCCCTCAGCCGCACAATTAAGCACGGCCTCTTCCTGAC
>Ga0257141_1000056_pt1 | contig 15939 bp, 9 predicted proteins | sample saktaT_17_FD_193544 | JGI IMG/M metagenome (GOLD analysis project Ga0257141, IMG submission 193544) | Metatranscriptome of saline water microbial communities from Sakinaw Lake, British Columbia, Canada - sak_2011_1_27_36m (Metagenome... | ecosystem: Environmental > Aquatic > Non-marine Saline and...
CACCATTGAAGAAATCAAAAAGATTATCGTGCAATACGGTCTTGCAGCTCGCCGGGTTATGCTGGCCGGCTTTGATGCGCTAAACATCCATGCACTCAATTATCTAATCGGGCAGTTTATCAGCCCGCTATACAATACCCGTGACGATGAGTATGGCGGGGATTTTGACAGGCGGATGCGCTTTTTTGAGGAGCTCATGGCCGAATGTCGCAAGCAAGTCGGCCCGAGCTATCCGATCGTTGTGCGCATGTCGATCGATGAATGTTTTCCCGGTGGACGGGGGGTCGAAGAGTCGATTCGGGTTATCGAGCGGATGAAAGCCGCCGGTGTGGATGCCATTGACGCCAGCGCCGGCATTTACGAATCGATGCATATGATTATTCCGCCGATCTATTTACCCAAAGGAATATTGACCGACTATGCCGCCGCCGTGAAGAGAAGCGTTGACATTCCCGTTATCACTCAAGGCCGGCTCTATGATCCGGAGCTGAGCGAGGTGGTTCTTCAGGAGGGAAAAGCCGATTTTATCGGCATGGCCCGGGGTATTCTCGCCGACCCCGAATGGGTGAACAAGGTGGCCCAGGGGCGGGAAAATGAAATTCGGCGGTGTATCACCTGCAACCAATGTATTGATCGCATACTGAAAAGCCTTTCCATACGGTGCGCCATCAACCCAACGGCGGGAAGGGAGTCTGAATTCGCCGAAACACCTTCTCGAGCGAAAGTTGTAAAGCGTGTCGCAATCGTCGGCGGTGGGCCGGCGGGGATGGAAACCGCGCGTATAGCTGCTTTAAAGGGGCACTCGGTAAAGTTGTATGAGAAGAGTGCCGAGCTGTGCGGCGGACAGTTCAAACTGGCGGCATCGGCGCCATATAAGGAAGAGTTTAATAATCTCGTTCGATACTATGACAGCCAATTCAAAAAACTTGAAAATCTTGAGCTTGTTTTAAACAAAGAAGTAATTCTGGACGATCTCCTGGCCGAGAGGCCCGATGTGGTCGTATTGGCTACCGGTGCTCAGGCACTGGTTCCGAAAATCGAGGGGCTCAACAGGCCTAACGTTTTTACCAATCACGACCAACTCCTCTGGACCGGGAAAATAAGTGGCAATGTGGTGATCGTTGGTGGTGGATGCGCCGGCGCCGGAACGGCTGATAAACTTTCGGAGGCGGGGCTTGATGTGACCGTGGTTGAGATGCTTGCCGAATGTGCGCTGGATGAGGAACTTATCACGCGATTGACCCTGATGCATCGCTTTTCCGAAAAGAAAAATCTGAAAATAATGGTTAATCATACGGTAAGACAAATTACGGCAGAAGGCGTCGTGACGTTCGACTCCGAGGGTAAGGAAGTGCTTGTCCCGGCCGACTATGTCATCGTCGCCTTCGGTGCTGTGCCTTACAACCCCTTGGAAGATGAAGTGAGAAAACAGTTTAATGAAGTCTATGTGATCGGCGATGCGGTTCAGCCGAAGAAAATAGGGAACGCCGTGGCGGATGGGTTTTTCATCGGCCACAAGATATGATTATAACCGGTACGTTAACAGCTTAAAGGAGGCCTAAAAATGAGAGTCATAGATATGCATACCCATTGGTGGAAGGATATGAATTTTTTCCCTCCAGCGTTTCAGTGGTCGGTTGCCGAGGTGGGAGCCAAATTCATGAGATTCCCTTATGGGGACCAGCAGGAAGTTCTAAAAAGCGGCGCGATCGGCTCTGAAAATTTTCTGCCCTTGGATCCGGATGGCAAACGGATTATCGAAGACCAGGATTATTGCGGTACAAACGTGTCTGTAATATTACCTTTGGACTGGGGTTTTATGAAGTATAACGATCAGAAATGCCCGGAGTGGCGGGAAGATCAAGGTTACACGCAAGATGAAATCAACAGATTTTCTTGTGAAAATGCAAAGAAATACCCCGGCCGCGTATACTCCTTTGCCGGCGTCGATCCGCGGCGTATGGATGCTGTCAAAATATTTGAAAAGGCGGTAACCGAATACGGTGCCATCGGGCTCAAGATTTATCCGCCGACGGGCTTTACGCCGAACGATCCCCGGTGCTATCCGCTTTATCAAAAAGCCGTGGAACTCGGTGTGCCGGTGCTGACCCATAGCGGATATACTTTTTGCCCGGCGCTGGAAAGCTGGCCTTCTCACCCGCAGTACATCGAAAAGGTCGCTGTGGATTTCCCTGATCTGACCATCATTATCGCTCATTCGGGCATTCAGACCTTCGCCAGTACGGCGTGGTGGGAGGACTGCATGGGGATCGCCCGAAGTAAATTCAATGTCTACCTCGATACGGCCGCCTGGAACGAAAAAGTGTCCGGACTTACGATGGATATCCCCAAACTGCTGCAGATGCTCCGTATACAGTTCAATATCGTGGGTGCTCACCGGGTAATGTTCGGCACCGATTTGCCTGGATTTACGCTACCGGACGACCGTGTAGAATCGAGAAAATTTACCGATCTTCTCAGAAATTTGCCTGAAATCGGAAAGGAGCATGGAATCGTCTTCAGCAAGGAAGAAACCGAGCTCTATGCTTATGGAAATGCGGAACGCGTCTTGAAGATACCATCGCTGTAAAATTTGTTTCGCCGGCGATATCATCGCCGGCGTAACAGTATCACTCCAACCGAATTTAAACCGTGGGCGATCTGCCCCCGGATCGAGCACCAGCGAATCACCGTATTTTTAAGTTCAAACTTTATTAAGGAGGAACCGGTGTTATGTGTGCGGATCTTGTCAAGCTTCTCAGCGAAGGAAAAACCTATCTGTGGACGTTACGGCATTCTCAACAAGGAAATCTGACTGAAGCTAAAATCCGGGAGATCAAAAATGCGTTTTCCGATGATGGTCTTACCCTGGAAACCATCATGGCGCTTCGGCGGCTGGAATATCCCCTGGCCAGATTTCCCTATCCGGTCGTTCATCGATCCAATCTGAAAGAATTTTATTTTCTGCCGATTCCTGCATTCAACATCGAAGTATATTTCAAGACCATGATCTGTGAACATGGGATGGAAGCCGGTCTTGAGCTGTTTCCGGGGCATGTGGATTGGCAGTTCGGGCATGATGAAGTGCAATACTGTCTGGGCGGGGATACTGCGGTGGATATGATCGCACTTGATAACACCGAGAGAACCGTCCGAGTGTGCCTGGGAGATGTCGTCGCCGTTCCCAAAGGCACTAATTTTATTACTCATTCAACAGAGTCAGATGCCCGTTTCGGCCATGCGCATATGTTTCTGTGTAATGTGGGAGAGCAGGAAGGGCAGGTTTTTTACGATGTAGGCGGCCTCCTTCGACTTCAGAGTCTGGGCATCGTTGATTCCGGTCAGGGAGCATTGCCGTTTGTCGATTGTAAGGAACGCTTCGAGTTCAGACATTGGCAGGATTTGCTCACAGTCCGTCTCGATAGGGATCGGGATTTGCCCACTTGGCTTCGAAACGGCTGGCAGCGGAGAGAAGAGGCTAGAGCCATCGATTACATGGAAGGAACTCGGTCTGTCGTAATGACATCGCCGGACCGCTCTCCGAATGATTTTTTCGAGTGGGGCACAGGCAAAAGAAAAAGTTTTGTCAATCCGTTGATAGCTGAACAAAGCGCTGCAATTTGCGACTGCAGGTTTCCCGCCGGTTATAGGAGACTCCATCCTCACAAGGAAATCTGGACCGTGCTTTCGGGAGAGGCCAAGGTTACCCAATCCATAGCACCTTTGCACAGTGAGTGGGTGGAGGTGGAACTGCAGGCAGGCGACATAATGGTCGCTGCCAACGCTGCACATATTCATGTTCTGGAATCGACCGAAGATTTTATTGTTCGCCGAATGGCCGAATCGGGTGCACATAACGGTCATTTCGCCATGATGGAACGGAAGATCGAGCTGGATAAGGTGCCCACCGCCATTTAGTGTTCCGGCAATAAAAATGCTCTTGATTATTCCATCAATCAAAATAGACGGGCATTATTTGTAAAGAAGCAGACAGTTTGGGGGAAAGGATGTCATGAAGATCGAGAAAAAGGGAGGTGAAGTGGGTATAACCATTATTCGTTTCAATGCCAATGGGAGTTTTTTGTTAGATAAACCAAAGAGGAGGGGAAAGATGCGAAGAGATAGCGGAATTCTTTATCAAATCTTGACACTGGGTGCGATCGTAATGGGGTTGCTCCTGGTGGGGGTTGCTTCGAAGAATGCTTATGCGCTGACAGCTTTTGACGAACGATTGACGGTAAACGGCTATTTGAAAGAGGAGCTTTCCATGAACCTTCAGGATCCGCCCGAGGTTCCTGGAAATGACAGTTTTAATATGTCGATGGCTCGAACCACCCTGTGGGTCGATGCCAATCTGAACCTTGGTGTCGTGAGATTCTCTAGTATTATCCGGGCGGTTGAGGAGTATCAGACGAATTATTTGAGGACGCTCGAAACAATGAGTCATTATGATCTGATGGGAGCATATAACGATTTCGATGTGCGTGAGTATTATGCGGATATTCCCATCGCGGGTCGTGCCAATTTAAGACTCGGCAAACAGATCGTATCCTGGGGAAAGGTGGATTTTTTCAGGGCCATGGACCGGATTAACGGCGAGGACTGGACCTGGCGATCTTTCATTCCGTCAAAAGAAGAGATAAAAAAGCCGCTCATGATGGCCAATGCAGATATCCAATTTCCCGAAATTAACAGCGGATTGCAGTTGATTGTGAAACCTGGGATCGACAGGAACCAGGATATCGGTGATACTTTAGATGTTTTTGGCGGAAGATGGGCGGCACCTCCCAATAGAGGCTTTAACTTTCTTAATACACTTCCGTACAACTACCATTTTTCAGATGGAGATGTGCGCGATGTCACAGGCGGCGTGCGCTTCAGCACCAAAATTATGTCGTCAGAATTGACTTTAAACTGGCTCCGCACGCTGGGTCCCGAGCCGATCGCAAACCCGAACTCGGCCGTTTTAGGAGCCTTATTCGGCCCGGCCAAATACTACAAGGAAATGCCGCAGGGTACTTTGGGCGATCTTGTTTTTCCGGTACAGGATGTCTTCGGCATCACGGGAAATTATTACTCCAATATGATGGACTGCTTGATGCGGACCGAGCTTGCCTACATACCAAACAAGCCCTATCAGGTAGGGACGAAATATGGCATCCCAGGGTTGAAAGGGGTTGCTGAAAAAGAAACTCTCATCACGATGTTTGCGGTCGAGAAGAACCTCGGGTTCCTGCAAAACATTCTTGGATGCCGGGAAGCGCCCTTGTTGCTGGCGCAGTACTACGATGTCTGGATCACGAACTATGATTCTGCTGACGATATTGTGTATTCTCTGGGAAACGCAGCTCCCAGGCACCAAAATGACCCATCGCTGACTTTAGCGCTCAATTGGTCTTACCTGAGCGGAAGGGTGTCTCCGGGACTTGCCTGGGTGGGGGATTTGCGCGAAGGCGGCGGACTGCTTATTCCCTCGTGTAGTTTTCAATTAGGTGACCACTGGCGCGCAAAAATTGAGGTCGACTGGTTTTATGACAAGGGGCATACCGATCCCGGTCAAACAGGGGACAATACTTATATTTTCGGCCTTTTCTCCAACAGCAGCCAGGCCTACGCCAGTGTGTCGTATTTGTTCTAACTCGGGCCCAGCCGCCGGAAGGCCGGGAAATATCGGGTGATTGCCGATTAATTCAATTATGGAATTAAGGGAGGTAACAAATGTTTATAATTAGATTTTGTAAATCGCAAATGCCTTTGAGGGCATTGGCTTTGCTCATAAGTTTAATTTTTGTCGGTCCCATCGCTTTTGCCGCCGAGTTGAAAGAGGGGATGGAAATCAACAAGGGCAATCTGGATCAGATGCTTTCCCAAACCATCGATGGAAAGACGATCGACAACCTGACGACACCCATGGTGAAGCGGTGGATCAAGGAGAAGAACCTGCGAATATTCTTGCGAAATTATGAGGTGGTTCCGGTTGATCCGCGCTGGATCGAGAATACCAAGAAACATTCCAGTAAGGTTAAATTTGATCCCGCCACCCGGAATGTCACTGGATATATTTCAGGCCTGGCGTTTCCAAACCTGGATGAAAAAGATCCCAATATCGCGGATAAAATCATCTGGAATACCTATCTCAGCGGTGGGTGGCCAAGAGCCGAATTCGAGTTCATCCCCAAATTCGGTTATGTGATGGTTGACGGAGATAAAGGGCTTGACCGCACCATGATGTGGGGTTTTTTGCGAGTGGTAATGACTGGTCGTTTGAGCGAACCCAACTTGCTCGATGATGGCAAGACCTTTTATCAGCAGGTGCTTTTGGCCCGTGAGCCCTATGACATCATGGGGTTGGGATCGTTTCGAATTCGTTACATGGGGGGGGACAGCCAGGATGATGGCTGGTATTATATCAAGTCCATGCGTCGTACCCGGCGTATTTCCGGCGGCGCCTGGTTCGATCCCATCGGCGGAACGGATCAGCTAAACGATGAAATTTCACAATTCTCCGCCTATCCCAATTGGTATCCCAGCTATAAATTGGTGGGAAAAACGTGGATTCTGGCCTGTCAGCACGGCCGTTATCCCCATTGGACACCCAAGGACGACAAAGGAGGGGCAGCGAACTATCCTTCCCTTGACATGAGCGGACCCCCTTTCTGGAATCCGTTGGATGACTGGGAACCCCGGCCGGTCTACATCATCGAAGGTCAGATGCCGGAGGAGCACCCCTATGGTCGTCGTGTCTGGTACGTCGATGCGGAAACCTGGGTCCCTCACTATTCGGAGGCCTATGACAAAAAAGGTGAATTCGTAAAAATGCTCTACAATTCGAGCGTGGTGGTCAGAGGCGTTGATGCGCCCACCAGTTGGGGGGTTTCAGCGGACCAGGGGCACGCCATGGACTGGAAGATCAACCATGGCACCATCTATTTCCAAGGCGAGGCTTCTCTTCGAAATCCCCCGCTGGGACAAAATGATGCAAACCTACAGATTATGGAGATGATCGCTCAGGGAAGATATAAGGAACCTGGTCCCTTCAAGTCGGAGTGGGATGTAAATCCGACCTCGGGGTATGCAAACTTTAAAAAAGATCCCAACTACAAGAAATGTCAGGATCTGGCACCGAGGGTCTCCTGGTAATGCCCCAGTGACCGATCAGACGGTGGACTCCTTGTGTCGTTATCGATCCTTTCCCCGGGAGTATGTCCCGGGGAAAGGAAATTCAAAACAGTTGAAATCGGACAAGATATGAAACTAAGACTCTACGATGTTTTAATCACCATAATTGGAACCGCTGTTCTTCTCGTTGCGGCCATCTATTCGGAGTCCTTTGTTCCGACAGGATTTTCCGCCGAAAAGTTCATCCCAAAAGTGATCGAGCGCCGGGACAGCATGTATGGGATTACTGTATTTGAGGATAGGATTGTATGGATGGTTGGAAATAACGGTAAAATCGTGAAGAGCAAGGATGCCGGCAAAACGTGGGAAAATCAGGAATCCGGAACCACGCATCATCTGCAAGGGGTTTCGGCTTGGGATGAAAAGCGAGCCGTTGGCGTCGGAAACAACGGCATCGTTGTTGTGACAACGGATGGAGGTACCACTTGGAATGCCCCCGAGGTTCCAAAATCCCAGGTGGCCAATAAACTGATCAAGGTAAAGACCCTTCCGAACGGTCAGGCGTGGGCGGTGGGCTCCATGGGAATGGTGATCGCATCCAGTGACTGGGGTGCCACCTGGTCTATCCGTATTCCCGAAGAAGATCTGGCCTGGAACGATATCGCCTTTGCGGATTCCCGTGTGGGTGTCATGGTCGGCGAGTTTGGCCACATCAAGAGAACGTTAGACGGCGGCGATTCCTGGCAGGATGTACCGAGTCCGGTGCAATCGAGTCTATTCGGCGTGGCGTTCCGGGATTCGGACAATTGGGTTGCAGTGGGATTGGACGGTTTCGTCCTGGTATCGACGGATGGGGGTCAGTCCTGGAAAACCACCGATCAAACGGTTGCCCAGGAGCATCTTCTTTCCGTGCTGTGGGAAGGGGATCGGTATATCGCCGTGGGGAATATGGGTGTGGTAGCTATCGGCAATTCTGCAGCGGACAAATGGTCCTCGCATCAACTCTCGAAAACCGAACTTCTATGGCATACGGACATAGCAAAGCTGAAAACCGGCGTGGTCATTGTCGGCGGAACCCAGGGAATACTTCAAGACGGGAAGTGGTCCTACTTATTATAATGTGAGTTTTATTGGTGAGGTTATTTCCAAATGAAATCAGTTGAACGTATCGCGGGAGTTTTGATTTATTGGCGAATCCCGGTGGTTATCGTTATCGCCGCCCTGACGGGACTGTTCTTTTACTTCGGCACCCAGGCGCAGGTGCACACCATTTTCAACGACCTCATGCCGAGTGCTCATCCCTATGTCAAGGTACACCATGAGTTCAAGTCTTCATTTGGCGGTTCCAACATGATCTCCATCATGTTGAAGGTCAAAGAGGGCAATATCTTTACGATGGAAAATCTAAAAAAAATACAGGATATTACAAATGACATTCGGGAGATATCCGGAATCAACACGTATCAGATCTACTCCATTGCATCGAAGAAGGTAAGAGAAGTAAAATCGGGTGCCTACGGCATCAAAACGAAATCCCTCATGTGGCCGTACCTGCCCAAGAATGACGAAGAGATCGAAAAACTGAAGGAATCGATTCTTTCCAATCGACTCGTTTACGGGACTTATGTGTCACAGGACCTCAAGGCAGCGCTGATTACGGCCGATTTTATCGAGCGTGAAATGGAGTTCTCGACGGTCTATTCGCAGGCGACTGCACTGGTAGAAAAGCACAGGGGGGCAGGCTTTGAGCTCAGCGTCGTGGGAGAGCCCATTCTCCAGGGGATCATCCGGTCCTATCTGCCTCAGACCGTATTGATATTCCTGGTGAGTTGCGGGGCCTTCGGGGTCATTTTGCTGGTCTTTTTCATGCGAAGTTTCAGAGGAAGCCTCATCCCCCTGTTAGCCGCCTGCATCACCGCCATCTGGGCGATGGGGATTGCCAGTCTTCTGGGACTCAATCTCGACCCTCTCGGCGTGGTCATTGCCTTTCTGATTACGGCACGTGTGATTTCCCACTCCGTGCAAGCGGTGAATCTTTTCGATATGATGATCGCCGAAGGAGCCGATACCGCCAGGGCCGCCGCTCAATCGACCCTTGCCCAGTTGTTCACTCCGGGGATACTGAGCGTGGTTGCGGATGCCGGCTGCATTATCGTGGTTGCCATGGCGCCGATCCCGCTGCTCCAAAAATCGGCTGTCATTGGAACCATTTGGGTGAGCTGTATCGGTATAACCGGTGTTGTCCTTGCCCCGGTGCTGTTATCCTGGGTACCGCATCCGGATCGGTTTATCCATCCCTTCAGTCTTTCGCCGGTGATGAGTAAACTACTGGATTTATTCAGTAGCATCAGCACATCGAAGAAGAGTCGTACCGTAGTTGTGATGTCTTTCGTGATTATTGCCGTATGTGGGTATTTCGGCGCCAGAATTCATATCGGTGACGCCAATCCCGGTTCTCCTCTCTTGTGGCAGGACCACCCTTACAACGTCGCAGTGACGGAAATCAACTCACGGTTTCTTGGGACCGATCGAATGTTCGTTCTGGTCAGAGGAGAAGAGGATGACATATTAAAGGAACCCGAAATTCTCGATAATATCGTTCGGTTTCAGCGGTATTGCGAAAGACAGGCAGAAATCGGCGGAACGTTGAGTCTGGCGGATCTCATACCGGCCATCAAGCGGGTTTTTGTGGAAGGAAACCCGCGATATGAAGAAGTGGGGCGGGATAAAACCGAGAATGGAGAGCTCTTTTTCGTCTTCCTTTCCGGCACGGAGCCCGGAGATTTGGATCGTTTCAGCGATTCCCACTACCAAAACGCCGGTATCACCTTTTACTTCCGGGACCACAAGGGTGAAACCATCCGTACCGCCATTTCGCGGATAAAGGATTACATCGAAAAAAATCCCATGAAAGGGGCACGCTACGAGCTTGCCGGAGGATTGATCGGCGTGCTAGCGGCCGTGAACGAAGTGATCTTTTCCGGTCAGGTTGAAAGCATCGCCCTGGCGCTGATCGTCGTTTTGATAACCTCATCCATTACTTACCGCTCGGGAGTGGCGGGAATCATGTTCATTGTCCCGATACTCCTTTCCAATACCATCACGTTTACCTACATGGCCGTGATGGGCATAGGACTCAATATTAATTCCCTGCCTGTCGCCGCGCTAGGCATCGGCCTAGGGGTCGATTACGCGTTTTATGTGGTCGATGCCATCAAGGAAGAATATCAAGCCCTGGGCGACATGAAGACATCCATTTACAATGCATTGGGCCAGGCCGGGCGCGGGGTGGTGATAACAGCAGTCCCCCTCGTTTTATCCACGATCATCTGGTATTTTTTTTCTACACTACGTTTTCAGGCTGAAATGGCCGTTCTGATTGCCGTCTGGATCGGGGTGTCCGCGATAAGCGCGCTGCTGGTGATGCCGGCGATGGTCTATTATTTCCGGCCGCGCTTTATTGTGGGTGATGAGGTTGAGAATAACCGTCTTGCACACATCGTTCCCCAGGAATCTAAATTCGTCGGAAACGAAAACTGATCGGTGCCTTCAGCGGCAAATAACATGGGATTCGCTTTGGCGACTGCAGAGAATTCGAATCCATCAGGTGTTTTCGCCGTAAAACAGCATAGGAAGAGAGGGTAAAATGATTAAAAAAGGTTATGTCGATACCAGCGACGGACAGGTTCATTACCGATTCATGGACGGTGGTTTGGAAACCCCGATCGCATTTTTTCACCAAACGGCCAGCTCATCTCAAAGTTACGAGAAACTCATGGGGCTTCTTGAAGGAAAGTTCCCGATGTTTGCTATGGATACGCCTGGTTTCGGGCAGTCGTTTTATCCGCCGAATGCCCCTACCACCACCTACTATAGCCATGTTCTTCTGGAGGCGCTTTCGAATCTCGGGGTTGACTCGTTTCATGCCTTTGGTCATCACACCGGGGCTGCGATCGCCGTGGAAATGGCCGCGATGGAACCGGATCGGGTGAAAACGCTGATGATGGATGGGCCGGTGTGGCTGAGTCCCGCTGAGCGGCAGCAATGGCTCGATACGGCCATCGACCCCATGGTAATCCAGGACGACGGCAGCCACCTGATGAAGATATGGGATCGGGTGGTGGGACTTGATCCGGATCATCCCAAGGATCTTTGCCATCGAGAAGCGTTGGATACCCTGCGGGCGGGTGAACGGTGGCATGAAGCTTATATTGCGGTCTTTAAACAGGATGCCTATGCGCTTTATAATAAAGTCAAGTGTCCCATGCTAATGTTGTGCGGTGAAAATGATGTATTGATGCCGTATTTTGATGCGCCTTGCAAGGCCTACCCGCAGGCCACCCATCATGTATTAAAAAATTGCGGCACCTATGCCGTGGATAATGCAGCCGAAGCTATCTCTGATAAGATAAGGCGATTTCTTCAATCTTTTAAATCCGACCCACTATGAGCAATCAACAATGAGCTTTTTTCTGGAGGTTTTTCATGGCTAAGAAATTCAAGAAACTATTTGAACCGTTAAAGATCAGAAATGTCACATTAAAGAATCGGATGGTGAAATCTTCCCAGTGGTTCATCTACCCGGAGCCGGACGGCAGCGTTGGGGAGCGGCTAAAGCAATTTTACGCCACCATCGCAAAAGGGGGAGTTGGACTGGTTATCGTTGAGGAGAGTTGCTGCGAATACCCCTTGGGCGCCAGCAACATTCCGCATATTCGTGTTGATGATGACAAGTATATCCCCGGGTTATCGGAACTTGCCGCAGCCATTCACCAGCATGATTGCCCCGTTTTTGTGCAGATTACGCATGCCGGGCCGGCCCATAAATCCGTCGACGGGCAGCAGCCCGTAGCACCGAGCAGAATAGACCCGCCGCCGGAACCGGGAATGGAACTGGCCCGGGAAATGACCCTATCGGAAATAAAAGAGAAAATCGAGCTCTATTCTCAAGCCGCCCTTCGCGTGAAAAAGGCAGGGTTTGACGGGTGTGAGATTCACTTGGCGCACTATGCCATGGGCAATTCCTTTTTGTCCCGCATGCAGAACAAACGAACCGATGAATACGGCTGCGAAACCCTGGAAAACCGGGCAAGGTTCGGTTGTGATATTCTTCGAAGAACCCGTCAACTGGTGGGACCTGACTTTGTGGTGGGGGTTCGCATGTCCGCCATTGAGCTGGGCCATCCGCTTGGCACCACAAACCCGGAGGCGGTTGAATTTGCGAAGATGTTTGAGGCCGCGGGCGCCGATTATATCCAGTCGAGCGGTTACGGTTACAATGAGTTCTATGTTTGCTGGGCGCCAGATCAAGTAGTTTACCCGGAAATTCCTGAAACTGCCAAGGAATTTGCGAAACGGATTCCCGAGGGTTCACTTCTGAAATATGCCGCCGAAATCAAAAAGGCCGTCTCGATACCCGTTTCGGGTGTAGGACGGCTTGATTGTGAAAACGGTGAAAAAGCACTGAAGGAAGGCATTATTGATATGGTCTGGCTAGGCCGTCGAGTGATGGTGGACCCGGCTTATCCCAACAAGGTCAAGGAAGGCCGGTTCGACGATATACGACCTTGTGTCGGCTGTATGAACTGTTTATCACATCTCTTTACCAATACCCCTGTCCAGTGCCGCTGGAACGGGTTTATGGGGCGTGAGTACGAATTGTGCGACGGGATCGATTTCCCCCAGGTGGACAAGAAAAAGAAAGTGATGGTAGTGGGAGCCGGCCCCGGAGGTATGGAAGCTGCTCGGGTTGCTGCTCTTCGAGGCCATGAGGTGACCCTCTATGACAAGGAAAAAAGTATCGGCGGCCTCCTGCCCTTGTCAAGCTTTATCAAAGGCTCGGAGTTTGACGATTTGTCGTTGGCCTACAAGTGGTACGACAACCAGTTGAAGAAAATCAGCAATTTAACCCTTTCTCTGGGGACGGCGGTTACGCCTGCTCTTGTCGAAAAGGTAAAGCCGGACGCAGTTATTCTCTCTCCCGGCAGTAACTCCGTTTTGCCTGAGATTCCCGGTATCGACAAGCCCATTGTGGTGTCTACCGGCCAGTTAAAAGACATGGCTAAGAGTTATTTGAAGTATTTAAGTTCCGGAATGATGTCGAAGTTGTCGAAATTATACATGCCGGTGGGGAAACGGGTCATTGTGGTCGGGGGAGATCTCAAGGGGCTTGAAGCCGCCGAGTTTTTGGCCAAACGCGGCAAGCAGGTCACCATCGTTGAGAACGGGGATCAACTAGGTAAGGGAATGAATCTGTGGATACAGTTCAAATTTTTCCCCTGGATGCAGGCCAATCCAAATATCACCGCTCATGTGGGGGTCAATTACGAGCAGATTACCGATAGTGGTATGGTTATTTCGACCCAGTCCGGCGAAAAGATAACCCTCGAAGCCGATACGGTGATGGTGATGGAACTGGACCGGAAAAATGATGACCTTTACAGGGCGATACAGGGTAAGGTGTCTGAAATTTATTTCATCGGTGATGCGAAGGATGATGAGAACGCCTGGCTTGAAGGCACGATCTCAGATGCTGTTCGTGCCGGGATGGCAGTTTAATAGCTAAGGGAGAATTAGAGCAGCACAGCCCCGGAGATCACTTGGGCTGTGCTGTCTCAAAGGAATAATAGCGAGATAATATATCCGGTAGAGTTGGTATATAGTTGACACGATTAGTAACTGACCGTTTTCCCGATGTTTTCTGGTTTTGTTCGCTGAATATAACATATTAATTTATCATGTATTTGTAGATTTATGTCAATGAAACACACCGACACTACCAGAAGTTCAGTCTCCCTGAAATTATTGAAAGGGGGTCTGCATTTCGCTGGCCTATTGTTATTGTAGAATATGTATTTTTATTGTTTAGAACAAACTTTATATGAAGTCCCTCCTCCATATAGAGCAATTGTCAACAGAAATTTATAACTGATGTCCGGGTGTGGATAGGCCAGCGAAATGGATGCCCCCTTTTATTGAATTGATCAGATGGATACAGTGCGACACACCTATCTTTCCACATCTGAGTAAAGAAAAAGGAGAGATAGTCAAATCTCGTAACATCAAGGACTCGATCGACCACCAATCCTCTACCATGGTGTTCATGTGCCTTTTTTTTGAGCGCAGTAACTTCGGGGTGAGGTGAAAAAAGTCGGATTAGAACCCATCATTCTATCCAATCTGGTCCGAATGACCTCAGGAGAAAAAATGGTAGGTCAGATGGCCGGCTTGGGCGATGATCAAGTCACGTATTTGGGCCGTTCTGAATATAAAAGGACTGCTCTGATACCGATAAGGAAGAGAGGAAAAATGGCGCCCACAGCGGGAAGATATGACTGTATTGTCATCGGTGGCGGTTTAGGCGGTATGGTCTGTTCTCTGGCCTTGTTGAAAAGAGGCAAGCGCGTACTCCTTTTGGAAAAAGGCCATATGGTTGGCGGTTGCCAGGGATATTTTACTCGAAAAGGGTTTCTGTTTGAGGCCTGCCTTCATTCGGTGGCTGAGACCCATGTTGGCGGTCCGGTTATGAAGGTGCTTTCTTCCCTGGACATGAAGATTCTTCCCAGCTTTGTTCAGTTCGATCCCTCTTTGCCTTTCATCTTTCCGGATGCCGCCTACGCCGTTCCCAAGGGAAAAAAGAATTACCTGGCGCTGCTTAAAAAGTTATTTTCCGAGGAAACGGACGGGATAGAAAAGATATTCCGGAAAATGGATGACATCTATGATGGCATAGGGAAGTTGCCGGAAGTTATCCCTTCAGTGGAGCGATATTCAGGCAAGGTATTTCAGGAACTTCTGGATGAATGTATCAATAATAAAAGGCTGAAGGCAATTATTTCCGGCTTCTGGGGATATCTCGGGATTCCGCCTTCACGGGCATCCGCGCTGATTCTTTCCGGATTTAACGGCTCTATCTGTAATCACGGGAATTATCTTCCCGAAGGCGGCATCACTCACCTGGTCAAACCGCTGGCGGATTCGATTCGGGGAAAAGGAGGAGAGATACGCCTGAAATCTCCGGTAAAAAAAATCGTGCTCAAAGAAGGTCGCGCCACGGGCGTCATACTGGAAAACGGTGAGGAAGTAGAAGGCCGTGCCGTTGTCTCCAATGTGGATGCAAATTTGACATTTTTTTCCATGGTGGGTGAAGAAAACCTTCCGATTGCGTTTGCTGATCGGCTGAAGCAGCTAACGCCGACGCTCTCGGCGTTCAGCGTCTATCTGGGCATTGAAGGGGACACAGCCATACCTTCAGGGCTTTGTCCCGCCAACCTGGTCTACCCAAGCGATGACATGGATGCGCAATACGAGGCAATTTTGAAAGGTGACATTGAAAGAATGCCCTATGTGATATCGATACCCACTCTGGTGAACCCATCTCTATCGCCAGCGGGACACCATATTGTCACTCTTTTTGCCCCAATGCCTTATCGCATCAAAGACTTTGGTGGCTGGGAAGAGAAAAAACCGGAGATAACGGAGCGGCTGATTAAGGTGGCAGAAGGGGTCATTCCGGGGCTGAGACAAATAATAGTCGTGAAAGATTCGGCCAGCCCGGACACGCTTTTTCGTTATACCGGAAATGCCATGGGGGCTGTTGGCGGATGGGATTATACACCGCATTCCTTGGCCAATCGGCCTGCCAATGAAACCCCGATTAAAAACCTTTGGCTCACCGGACATTGGACAAACCCGGGAGTCGGTATACACGGCGTAATTCAGTCCGGATATATGACCGCCAATCTGATTCCGTGAACGAGCGTTTGTGGACGGCCTCATGAAGCGTGCGAACCGATCCGAGTTGAATGATACACGAACGGG
>Ga0257141_1000058_pt1 | contig 15690 bp, 11 predicted proteins | sample saktaT_17_FD_193544 | JGI IMG/M metagenome (GOLD analysis project Ga0257141, IMG submission 193544) | Metatranscriptome of saline water microbial communities from Sakinaw Lake, British Columbia, Canada - sak_2011_1_27_36m (Metagenome... | ecosystem: Environmental > Aquatic > Non-marine Saline...
CCCCCTCTTTGACCCTTAACGCTGCGTGCGTCAGAGTTTTAAGTGGAAATATATATCGCCGACTTAAGAATGTTATGATCAGAAAAAAAGAAACGATCAAAAAGGCAATCGTTATAAGGGTAAACCTATGCGTCACCACGCCAACCAGCGCCGCGAGCGCCTGACGGGTATCCTGAACCGAAGAAAGGATTGAAACTTCGTTGATGACATTGCACACATACCACCGGGTGGATGGCATGGACTGACTGTAGATTAAAAACGGAATCTCATTCAGTACAATCCTGTTGATGAAACCATCTTTGTGTGTGATCGAGTTTTCGAGCAGCTTTATTTCATCAAAACTGGAGTCGGCCAAATGGTAATCCAGCATCTGCCCGGGGAGTAGCGATTGTTCATCTCTTTTTTCCAAACCGAACATTCCTAGAAATTGTTCTGGAAAAACGACAATTCCTCCCTCACTATCCACGATAAATGAAAAGATACTGTCGTTTTCGTTTTTTTCTCCCACCGATCGATCAAGCTTAAGGATTTCCCTGATGATCTTGTCCAATGTCACATCGACTCCTGCAACACCAATGAATTTCCCGTTATGGCTGAATATCGGGGTTGTAGCCGTCGTCATCAGTCCTTGTCCGGCTTCATCCTGGTAGACTTTGGTCCATTTGGTGGATCTATCGGGATTGTTCTCCGGCTTTGCCGCCTGATACCAGATAGCCTGTCGAATGTCCCCTTCGGATACCGGTTTTAATCTTTCTATAAAATGCACATTGGGATAATAGCGCAATAACGCTGACTCGGTGACGATGAATGACGCCACGGATTCGGGATTCTTCTCTTTGACTTTTTTTAGGATGAGATCGATATTGGAAAACAGATATAACTCATTTTCGATCTCCTGTGAAATAAATGAACATCCCCAATATGCTACCGCAATATCTTCACCTGCTTTATTGGCAAATATTCCGTTTGCCGGGTTAAATGTCAATTGGTTGCTGCTGATTGCGGTATCTTTATGAAAGTTATTTATATTATTATAGAGTACCGAAACTTGCTCGGCGAGTATAGTTGAGGAGAAGGCAATTCTCTGAAAGATATTTTCATATTTCATTGCTTTTTCATAGGTAAACTTGGATAGAAACAGATCCGTTTTGGCCTTCAAGTTTTGTTCGTTGATGGTGGCCGAATACTCTCCAAATTCGGCCACCATATTTGTAACCAGGTAAATCAGCGAGGTCATCGATAATACAATAACCAGAAGGATAAGAATATAAATCTGAACTCCGATTTTTGATTGTATCCAGTTAAACATTCGATTCCCCGCCTGCGCGGCAATACTTCTCATATTGGCTTATCTCGATGTTTCAGGGCAAGTTAAAACATTGAATACCCCGTCACAAGGTGGCTTCAAAGTGTATTCAACGATTTTCAAAATGGTGAATGCTTCTGCGTTTCACCGAAAAAGGCGTCCGGCTGTAAGGAGGTACCAAGTATCCAGCATTTAAGGAGGCTGGCGACACGATGAACGCCGGGCATCGCTACGTGGGTGGAAACGCCCGACGAGGAAAGTACTGTTCTCTCATGCAGAAACCCGTATTTAGGCAGGCCGTTATACCCAGTCCATCCGTACGTACGGCAGCTCCTTTGGAAATGACGTCACAGGTGAATGGTTGGAAATTGGCACCAGAGACATCTGGAATGTGGCTCATCCGGATTCGTCCTAAGCCATTTGGCTCCTTTACCTCAACAGCTATCAGCATGATGGATTTGGCTGGTACCTCGCCCTCGTTTTTCTCCTTGCTTGACTCCACCCCCAGGTCTCGGCGACATTGACCGCTCCTGACAGCCGGTTACGTTCACTACGTGCCATCGACACGCGGTAACGCTGCAGCAGTGCCCATGCAATCCGGCAACTTGTACATAGCGTTCCAAAGTTTTTGCCTAAAGACCGTTTTTGGAGATCGTCATATGCCAAGCGGCTTCGAACCAAGTAGTCAGAGGTGTTCGCGTCTTTTCCAGAATCGTGCCAGTCGTTACGGATGTCTGGAGTCGATAAGCAGTACAGACCAGACGCCCTCTCGTCTGACGTCATGGAATACAGAGCGTTTAGCGAAGAAGGTCAGCAAAATCCCGCTGACCAACGCAGTTGCTCCAAATAGCCTGCACACGCATCGTCACGGGGAAAATCTTGCACAAATTCACAGTATGTTCGGGGGAGACCTATTTATACTGATAAGTCGTCTTGCATGATACCTCATTCAAATTGGTCATGCCATGCATCATATCACAGGAGGAGCTAACCGACTACCGCATTTATCAAAAATTCAGGTTCATTCCTAAGTGGTCTACTCAAGTGCATACCCAGTAAACTATTTTACAGAGATAACCGGACAAGGCGCATTCAGAATGATGTACTGCGCATTTGATCCGAATATCATCTTACCGACTTTGGAACGTCTCCTCACACCGATAAAAACCGCATCAATATTGTTATCAATAGCGAACTTTACGATACCCTCGCCAGGCCTAAATCCCCGGATCAGTATCTGTGTTTCGGTGGGGATACTTTCTTCTGTCAGAAATTGCCCTGCGTATGTAAGGTTTGTATTTGCCTTCTCAATCTCAAAGTCACGGGATATTATTTCTCCTTCCACTGAAGCGACTACCACGATGCCAGCATTAAATGTTTTGGCGTATGTACGTGAAATTGCAAGAGCAGCTTTGGCTGTGTTTGAACCGTCATATCCAATTAAAAACTTCATCGGCAACTCCTTTCAAATGTTTTTTGACAATTTATACTGAAAACGTAAATAATCTGTTTCCAGCCGTTTTTTAACAATAATTTTATATATTACAGCTACCCGAATTACCTCTAACTTCCCGCACCTTTTGAAGGTTGTGCAGACGAATTTCTTTCCCTGAAAAATAGTCCAAAAAAGCGGTCCAAATCATCAATCATAACATATGGGTATCAAATTATTTACCAAATTCGATTGCAGGTTTTAGGTCAGACATATTTAAGGCACCGTGCAACATGATGGGGTCCTGCGGCAACTATTTCGAGTTCATTTGCCAGCAGTCGAAAAACACATCCAGGCATCTGTCGTTAAACATGCATCCGGATGGACTGAACAACAAGCGGGAAAGTGCGAATCTGGTTTTCCCGCTTGCGATGGATTCTTTGTTGGTTACCAGTTGAATACCTGATCCAGATCATCGTCCTTAACCTGGAATACGACGTTGTGCGGAGCCAGGGATTCTTTCTTGAAATATTCCGGAAGCCGGTCATCCTTGTTGGTGAAGCCGGCTCTGGCGTTAAAATCCCTTTCGTTTGTCAAAATGGATTTCCCCAGAGCGACCACATCGTCGCCGGTGAGGTTCTGGCCGGTAAAGGCGGAAAGTATGTCCACCAGCGACTGAAACGTATCCGGCTGATCCAGAATGGCAAAGGCGATAAACAGGCACATGCCGGAGGCGTCGATGGCCGCGGTGGCGATCTGAAGGTTTCGGGACAGTTCGATCTGGCCTTCGGGTTTCAAGGCATTGACATTTCCGCCGACGCCCAGAACATTTGCCGTTACCGCATATCCCGCGGTATGATCCGCTCCCATGGTGGTGGTCGCATAAGTCACGCCCATGCCCTGGACGGCCCGGGGGTCGTAGGCCGGCATGGACTGGTTTTTAACTACCGGCACCCTTTCGATTCCGAAAACCTTTCCGGTCAGGCCGGCGCCGTTTCCCAGAATGCGTCCCAGATGACTGCCCTTCCCCACTTCCTTGATCAGGTTGATGGCGGCATCGGCATCTCCGAATTTTGCCAGTCCCGCTTCCATGGCGACACCAATCGCCGCCCCCATCTCGATGGTATCAATGCCGAAGTCATCATCCAGGCGATCCATCATGGCGATGGCATCCAGATCATCGATCCCGCAATTGCCGCCATGGGCCCAGACGGTTTCATATTCCGGCTGCTTGGTCAGATACTTCCCGTCCTTATCCACAAAAATCCCGGAGCAGCGGATCACACAGCCTTTATGACAGCCGTGCGTGGCGATGCTGCCCCTGGCTTTTTCAAGTTCAGCCAGGGCTTCACCACTGATTTTGGCAGCTCCGGCAAATTGGCCTTCCTTGAAATTATGCGTCGGATAGCCGCCGGCTTCATTGATCACGTTGGTGAGAACATTGGTGCCATAAGTGGGAAGGCCTTCTCCGGTAACCGGATGCTTGCGAAGACCCTGAACGAAATTTTTGTTAGCTTCCTTGAATTTATCGATATTTTTCGGGCTGCGCATGGGCATTTCCGAATCATCCAGAACAATGGCCTTGACCTGTTTGGACCCCATGACCGCGCCAACGCCGCCGCGTCCGGCATGACGGGTGGGCCGCTGTTCCATGTCCGTAATCGCAACCGTCGCTGAGGCCATTTTCATCTCCCCGGCGGGTCCGATGGAGATGCAGGCCACCTTGTCCCCGTATTCGGCCTTGATCTTGTCCACCAGCGCATAATTGCCCAGCATTTTGAGGCTGCTATCGGCAGTGATCTTTACCCCGTCCTTGTTGATGAATACTTTGTACAGCGTATCATCCTTGGGTTTTCCTTCCAGAATGATTGCTGCGTAACCGAGCCTTGCCAGCACCTGGGCTCCCTGGCCCCCGGAATTGGCCTCCTTGATTCCTCCGGTCAAAGGGCTTTTGCAGCCGACAGAGAGCCGACCGGACATGGCGGCGGCGGAACCGCTCAGCATCCCCGGCGCAATCACCAGCTTGTTGTCCTCGCCCAGGGGGTGACACAGGGGCGGCACTTCTTTGGCGACAACCGCGGATGTCATGGCGCGTCCGCCCAAACCGGCATAGTCTCCCGCGGGCTCAATCCGGATAGCCGGGCCATTTACAGCGCCCATGTCGATCCTTAGAATTTTATCCATTGATAATCCTCCTTTTGTGGGGTGGTTATGAATTCATCAACTTTAACCTAAAAGCTGCAATCGATTTTACAAATTATTATGGTGCCAATATGTTATGATTGATTGGTTATCATCAACATTTTAGGCCCGCTTGCTGTGTCTTCAGTATGTTAAAAATCGATTGCAGGTTTTAGGTATAATTTTATGCAACGATTATATGACACTACCCATGTTTTCATCTCTCTTCATTTGTTCAGACGATATCTTTAGTCTTTAAATCCTTAAGGAGAAAGTACGACAAAGAAGGGATCAACACAAGCGCACCGATCATGTTCCAAATGAACATGAATGTGAGGAGGATGCCCATGTCGGCCTGAAATTTGATAGGTGAAAACGCCCAAGTCACGACGCCTGCGGCGAGCGTCATGCCGACCAGTCCCACCACTTTGCCAGTAAACTGGACGGCGCGTTTATACGCCTCTGTCAGAGACAGACCCGCCCGCTGCCAGGCAATCTGTACACTTAAGAGATACAGCGCATAGTCAACCCCGATTCCGACCCCCAAGGCGATAACCGGAAGGGTGGCAACCTTCACCCCGATGCCGAACATTACCATGAGGGCCTCGCAGAGGATCGAGGTGACGATGAGCGGTAGGACCGCCACTACAACCGCCCGCCAGGAGCGAAAAGTGATGAAGCAGAGCAGAATCACCGCACTATACACGTAGAGAAGCATGGTATGGTTTGCTTCCTTAACAACGATGTTGGTGGCCGCCTCGATCCCGGCGCTTCCTGCAGCGAGAAGGAACTGTCGATCCTTCTCGCTGAGCTGCTGCGCGGCCTTGTCCGCCGTCTTGACGACTCTTTCGAGCGTTTCGGACTTGTGGTCGACGAGATAGGCAAGGACGGGCATGATGGTGCCATCATTATTGAACAAGTTCGGGTTATTCACGATCGACTGATGGGCGCCGTAGTTCAGCACTTTCTGGTTTCGGGAAAGGGTGAACCATTTAGGATTCCCCTCATATGAGCCGGCAGTGATCTGTCGCACCGAGTCGACAAGGGAGGCGGTGCTCAGTACACCAGGAACCTGCTGCAGTTCCCAAGCCATGCGGTCGGCTTCGATGAGGCTTTCATACTGCTGGACCCCATCCGCCGGGGTCTTTAATATTACGGCGAACTGGTCGGTTGAGAGTGTATAGTTGGCAGTTATGTAGGCAGTGTCCCTGTTGTAACGCGAATCGATGCGCAGTTCGGGCGCGCCGGGGTCGAGGTCGCCAATCTTGAGATTCATGCTGATGATGTAGCCAACGGCGGCAAGCACGATGGTTGTTGCTATCGCCCCGATAGCCCAACGCCGCTCGGTAAAGCGGTTAAGGAAGCTCCAGACCGCCCCTGCCCCCTCGCCTTTGCGTTCCACGGTCTCTTCCTTTAGGCTGCGTCCGGCTGCGATCAGACTCACACCGAAAAAAGAGAGCGATACCGGCAACAGGATAAGATTGGTAAAGATGAGAATCGCAACGCCGATGCTGGCGGTCAGCGCCAAGTCCTTTATGACCGGAATATCAATCAGCATCAGCACGGCAAAAGCGGTGGCATCCGCCAATAGCGCGGTCAGGCCGGCGAGGAAGAGTCGGCGGAAGGTGTATCGGGCCGCAACGAGCCTGTGGGTGCCGCGCCCCACGTCCTGCAAGATGCCGTTCATTTTCTGAGCGCCGTGGGAGACACCTATGGCAAAAACAAGGAAAGGCACCAGGATAGAATAGGGGTCGAGTTCAAAGCCAAAGGTAGATATAAGACCGAGCTGCCAAATCACCGCCACCAGCGAACATGTAACCAGAAGCACCGTGCTGCGTACGCACCTGGTATAAATGAAGATAAAGATTGCGGCGATCAGGGTCGCAAAGGCAAAATAGATCATTACCTGTATCAACCCGTCAAGCAGATCGCCAGCGAGTTTCGCAAAGCCGATGATGTGAATTTTGATCCCGCCGTCCTGCTCTGTTCCACCTGTCTGTTTAGGGTTTTTGATCGACCCGTACTTTGAGCGGATGTTTTCAAGCTGCCTGGAGAAACGACTGTAATCGAGTCGCGTGCCCGTTGCAGGATCAATGTCCAAGAGAGGACAGAATATTGCCGCTGACTTTAAATTATCCGCCACGAGATCTCCGATGATTCCCGAACGGGCAATGTTCTGCCTGAGCAGGTTGATGCTTGTTTCCGAGCCATCGTAAGTATCCGGCATGACGGGACCGCCCCTGAAGCCTTCTTCGGTAACCTCATCCCAGCGAACCGCCGACATCCAGATTGATTTGATCCAGGGGCGATCCACTCCGGGGGTAAGAAATATCTCTTCGTTAATCTGCTTCAACACTTCGAGATATTCCGGGTCGAAGATATCCCCCCGAGTGTTTTCCACCACTACCCGGATCGAGTTTCCGAGCCCGCCCAGCTCGCTCTTGTATTTGATGTAATTTTTGATATAGGATTGGTTGTGCGGGATCATCTTCTCGAAGCTGGCGTTGAATACAAGTTTTGTTGACTGGTATGCCAGTGCCAGGGTCACGATCACACAGCCGATAATTACCAGAATACGGTAATTAAAGATCATACGCTCCAGTAGGTTACCGGTTGTTTGATCAAAATCCTTCAGTTCTTTTATGACGGGCATGTCGTCGATTTTTTCCATTTTGACGCGCACTTTAGTTCTCCTACTGTAACTGTTTATTTAATAAACTCTAACTCCACACCGCCAAAGCCGACAAGCACAACTGCATCCCTGTCAATAGCTGCAATCGCCGCTGCAAGGAAAGGTTTATCTACCTTTACCATGCTGAAGCTCAATCCTCCGTTTTTGCTTACAAGCACTTCTCCTGCCTGGCTCACGAGTATAATGCGTCCGTCATCGGCCACGGTCGCACCTGTCAGCCCTACCGTCACCTCGGTTTCCACCTTCTGCCAACTGGCACCCCTGTTACTGCTGCAGAAGACATTGCCGCGCATCCCGAAGACAACCAGCATTCCGTCCCTGCCCGTAATACCAAAAAAGGTACCTTGATAAGGTGTTTTCATCCTGCGGAACTTTTTTGCCTCCAGGTCAAGTTTCATCACCAGTCCCTGCTCGCCAGTGATGAAAATATCATTGCCAATACGTTTTATCGCGTACAGATGCAAAGAACCCTCATTCTCTGTACGGTCAAACCACGGCTCCCAGTTTTTTCCGCCGTCGGTAGTATGGAAGATCAGATTGAAGGCACCGACAATGAAACCATTCCTCTCATCCTCAAAACAGACATCGAGGAAAGACTTCTCGAGACCCTCCTGGATAAGACGATTGACATCTTCCATGACGTTTGCCCCAAGGGGATGCGCTGTGTAGTAGCCTTGCATTACCCGGGAGGCGTCGCGCCCATCGAACTGTTTCACCCAGTTGACGCCTCCATCCTCGCTGAACAGGACCACGCCGTCATGACCGACCGCCCAGCCTTTCTTCGGGGATGGAAAGCTAACAGCGGTCAGATCCGAACTGACCGGCACGTTGGCCTGTGTCCAGCTTCTCCCCCCGTCATCCGAATAGAGGATATGGCCGCGTTGGCCGACGCTGACCAGCCGTTTCCCAGCGGCTGCTATCCCGTTGAGTAGATATTTGATAGCCAGCGGACTTTTGAGCGCTGGTACATCCAGTATGTCTTTGAAGTCTGACGTGCTTGCCATGGATGGCGTTAGGAAGACGATTGCAATCAGCGCAGTCACTATCATTCTGTAAATCATATTCTCTCCTGTGGAGCAGAGCCTGGCCCCGGATAAGATTGTTTTTACTAATTACCTATAGGTAAACCCCCGGCTCTGCCGGGGGATATTTACCGATACAACCGGTATGATGCTCCACAGGAGGCACCGATTGATAACGAAACATACTGAATCAGCGCACGCCTGCGCCTGCCAGCGCCTCCGGAGTCCATTCATTTTCTGGGAGTCTCCCTATGTACTTGACGCCGCCGGTTTCAGCAGTATACACGTCCAATGTGTACATATTTGCACTGAAATCATAGAAACCATGGAGATACGTATAAGGAGAAGGTGCATCATAGTGCTGAACCATGTATTGGAACCCGCTCCGGTAGAGTTGACCTCGCGAGTCGTACTCGTCAGAGGCAAGTGCGGCCCAGGTGTCTTCATCCAGGTAAAACATGCGTTTGCTGAATATGTGCCGCTTCTCCGGTTTGAGGTCCGCTTCCACCACCCATACCCGGTGCAGCTCCCAACGGACGAAGTTCGGATTGAGATGATTGGGAGTCAACACCTCGTTTGCCTTGGATTGATAAGCCAGTTTATAGTCGTTGTAGGGAATGTACATCTCCTTCTTTCCGATCAGCTTGAAATCAAAACGCTCCATTGACCCGAGAAAGATGTCCCATTCATCGTACGTGGTCGCACCGTTTAATTGTGTGTTCGGTGTATCAAAGGCGATGTCAGGCGCCAATTTCGTCCGCCGCTGTCCGGGCAGGTACTGCCAGATGCGACGGCCCTCTTTGTACATATCAACGGCATCTATTAACAGAAGTGATTCGCCGACATTACGAGGAGGCCCCGTACATATATCTCTCAGCCTTAAAAAAGCACCTCCTTTTTGTGTTTCTGGGTACCAGTACGGAAAGTCTAGTACTTCGTCCAACTGGTAGGTCATTGTGGGCCGCCCTGCGGCGTTGACCACTAAGGAGAGAGGAAAATGGTTTAATGTAGTGCCATTGTAACGCAGCAAGTGGTTCCACATGGCCTCATAGCCAGTCTTCGGAATTGGGAAGGGGAAGGCCGCGTGGGAGCCGATCACCGACAAACCGTTGTTCTCCGTTTTTGTTGTTACGGCCTGTTTGATCGTATTTTCCAGCACGTACTTGGGGAAAGCCGCCGTCCGGTGAGTCTTGTAAACATCCAAACGGTAGCTTGGATATTTTTTGAGAAGAGTCTTCTGCCCATCGGTGAGATTGTCTGAATACTTGTCCAAATCCTGCTGATTGATCGTGAACAATGGTTTTTCGTCGACAAACGGATCGTCGCGAAGGCCAGAACCTTCCTTGAATGTAGAAGGAGCCGTAGTTAATCCACCGGTGTATTCGGGGATCGAACCGTCTTTGTTACCCGCTTTTTCGGCGCCAATGGCCGTTAGCGTAGTACCGAGTTTCTCCGCCTCTTCCGGGGTAATACTCGCTATGGCGATCCCCACACATGATAGCAGCATGCCAACTGCAATGAAGATGTTCCGTAATCTCATGCCCTTGTTCCTCCTGTTAGTTAAAATGTGGCTTTGAGTGTGAGGCTCAGTGTTGAGCGATCTTTGAGCAATGCATAATCGCCATTGTTGATGGTCACGGCCCCAGTCTGATCCGTTGAGTAGTTTCCAAAATAAGCAACATAGGCAAGATCGAGGCGATACCGCGACAGGATGTCGGCTGATATGCCGGCGCTCCAGTACCCCGCGTTCTCGTTGATGCCGGCTATGGTGGCCGAGTTGCCTTTCAGCCCCATACCATAGGTGAGCGGCATCAAGAGATCCACCCCCGGAAAAACCTGGAACCATGTAGGCATAAAGGTGAGGTCAACCCCGAAAGCGTCTTTGTCCACGCGGTCAATTGCGGTATAGCCGTCACGTCCCTTGAATAACGCTTCGTTCTGTGTCACTGAATTCCATCGTTGCCAATCAAACTCCACTGTCCACTGTGCCGTATCAAAGAGAGGCGTCTTGTTGATCAGGCCGAGGAAATTCAGCACTCCGTGAGAGGTGTCGCCCCTCGCCGCCGCGGTGCCGCCGGAATCGGGAAGCGTTGTAGTATAACTCCCGGGGGGAAGCCCCAAAGCAGCGGCATTTTCAACACTGGCGACAATGAGCGGATCACTCTGCAGCGGCATATTCTTACGGTAGGCGAGTTCCGCCCCGACGCTGATGCCCAGGATTTGCTTGGACAGGCTTATCCCGAAGAGATCGATTCCGGATGGATAAGCCATATCGAACTGGGCTGGCGAACCGCTCGCCAGCGGATTCAAGTTCAGGCACACCTGCGGGAACCTGTCGGAAAAATTGCGGTAATATAAACCGAGTGTCCCATCAAGCCACCCGGGGCTCCAGCGCACGGCGGCTCCATAGTCTTGTGCATCAGGTGGATTAATGTCATTCCCTCTGTTAATGATTCCGAGCGCGGAATCGAGAATCGCGTCTGCACTTGTGAGAAAAGAATCGTAGACTCCCATATACGTGCCGCTTTCCGGATAACGATTGGGTTCCCACTGTAAAAAGTATTGGCCGGTAATTGAAAGCGATTTGATGGGCTGTGCTGTGGCCGAGACACTGGCCAGGGGACGGAACAACTCTTTCACATTAGTACCCGGCACCGCATACGCTTTGGCGAAGTCAAGTGGCGACTGCGCATACGCGATGCCATTGAGTGCAGCGGTCAGTCCCAGGCTCTCACCAAAATAGAGTGTATGTCGCCCGGCCTTGACCTGGACCGGCATATCTGCAATGCTGAATTTGCCGAAGGCGAAGGCATCGAGAATCTCAGCGTTTGGCCCGGCATAGTAGTGTTTAACGTAACCATTCAGGCCAAGGGCCTGGTTGCCATTACCATCGAGATGGTTCGATGTGGCGACGGACGTGTTGCCTAGTTGATTATTGTAAGCTTGGTCATACCAGCCGGCTCCGCTGATCCGAAATCCATAATTCTTCTTATAGGTAAGGTCAAACTCGGAAAGGATATCAAGCCGACTCGTGACAACCCCACTGTCAAAGTTGCGGTCTCCGTCATCGAGATTAGGATTGGACAAGATCGCCTGGTCCTGGCTCCCGACCCTGTAGCCAAGATTGTAACGAAAGCTGTTATCCCAGTTCACCTTGAAATCATCATTCCCCGTTTTGATCTCAAATGCAATGGCGCCGCCGCATAAATCGAAAATGAATGCGACAACCAACACCGCCAAAATGAATCGTTTACACCGAAGTCCCGCCGTGCATTTCCCTCCAATTGTGACTATATTCATCGGCCAACCTCCTCTCTTAAACTTTAAAGGCAAAAACCATCCATAAGGTTCTTGTCATATACTTCTTCTCCCTTGTCCTAATTTTTCTCATAATCAGGTGTTTCGTGTGATCAACAGTTGGGTTCATGATTACCGTAGAAGGAACCCGGAAACCATGAATCGGCTACTTGGATATCCGGGTTGACTCAGCGCCATCGCCTTCAAGCTGGACGACGGCGAGCAACTCCATCGTTTCGGTGTCATATACGCTGATATCTGGACCGGCGGGTCCCACATATATTTTATTGCCGTTTTCAGACAGAGCCAGCCCGTAGTTAGTCCCCGTTTTTAGCTTAACGGCCTTTATGGTTTCGCCGGTTTGGGCATCAACCTTTACCAATTCATCCATCACACCAAAAATGTACTTCTTGTCAGGGGATACGATACTGCTGTACTCCATCCACAGGTCCTTTGCGTGCAAATCCTCCAGCTTCCCGGTATTCCTGTCGATGATAAGATATCCCATTCGTGTCGGGGTGTAATAGGGGTTCGAAAAAATTCCATTGCCACCGGGGCTTCTGTTCTGCCAGAAAACAAGAGAGTTTTTGCCTTCTTCTCCCTTCTCTGGATGAAGAATGCCCTTTATCTTTTCCGTTTTGCCATCGTTTAACGAAAATTTAAAAACATCTAACCCCATTAAAATTAAGATATTCGGGTCGTTACGGAGAGTTACAACGCCCGATACACCATAAGGAATTTCATAGTTTTTCGTGATCTGTTTCTGTTTGACATCATAGACAACCAGTTGCGGCGGAAGAACTTCAAGCTTGGGAATGTTCTGCTTTTTTTTGGTAATGGTGCAGCTCAAAAAAAGTTTTTCCCCATCCTCGGAAATGTCGTACCCTAGCACTGTGACCTTGCTCAGTTCTGTTGAAAACCGGAAGGTGTCGGACAATTCATTTGTAACCGTATCGATTACATAAATGGAATGATATGCATTCAGATATATCCGTTTACCGTCACTGGAGGGCCGGGATGACAAACAGTAACCCTTAATTGGTATGGATTTTATCACTGTATTGGAATCGCAATCAATGACCTGACAGGCATTGTTGATGGCTACATAAAGATAGTCTTTGGCGATTGCCGGGATAGACAAGCAACAGATGCAGCCAAAAACAATTACGGACCAGATGTTTTTTTTATTAACAGGCATCGTTCCTTTCCTTTCTCATCGTTTGATGACGAAATTGAGATTTCGCCAGTCTTTTGCTATAGCACGGCATTGATTTTGGAAGTCCGGCCAGTTGGTTATACTGTCTGGCACTTGTGCCGGCCACCAGCACGGGCCCGCACAACTCGTAAAATCCCTTGCACTGGGACCGCAGTTACCGGTCGGCGTCTCTAACCGGGGGTTGGTTTCCCATCCGGTATCAAAAATAGTTGTACAACCGATCGGCATACTTGTTGAGATATTGTCGGCCATGCCGAACACTTCTTTTTCTTCCATTTTCTTTGCCCGTTTATTGACAGCTTTAAGCCCTTTCTTTTTCATCAGACTCTCCTTTCTGCCCTATTTCAAGTGGGCGATAAAATCCGGTACGGTTACAACCAACCGGGAACTGCTCTCCATCCCTTTGAACGTTGCAACAATTTTAATGAGGCCGGTCCCTTCAAGTCCCTGGGATCTGGATGCGATCGGGCCATAGGTCGTTACCGGTGTATAGAGTCCGTTTACAACGGATGTCGTTAAATACTTAAGGTCATCGTCATCTTCTCTCGTCTTTTCCTCGGCAAGAGACCATTTGGCATCCACCGGATTCAGTACCAAATCATCCTCCGTCCCCACCTTGCCGTCCGGACCGGCACTGATTCCTCTTGCGACGAATTGAACTCCCTGCCACGGATAAGCAGACCCGCAGCTCACCCGTGCTCTACCGATTTCCGGAAGGACCTTTATGGCGTCGATCTTGGCGTATACCTTCATCGAACCGTCATAGGCGATTCCCTTGACTTTGACCCCAAAAACCCCGGTCCCCGCCTCTGTTTTCACATTCACGTTACACACGATTTTTGAGGCTCCGGTCTGTGTGATCTTGGTCACGCTTATCCCAGGTTTTGAAAAGGTGATATCCGCCGCCTTCACGCTGGGCAAATTAACACCGATCATTGTCACCTTATGTGTCTGATTGGTTTGGAGCGCTTCCGGATAAGCACCTAAAATTTTGGCAGAAGAACCGGACTTGGAAAACATTTCATTGCCAAATACGTTCATATCCTGCACGACCGCCCACCACTTTCCCGAAAATGCCATATGATCAGCATTCAGATCAAAGACGCCCTCGGTCTTGCCCATGGCGTCTTTAGATGACAGGGCATAGCGTAAATGGTACTCACTGTACAATGTCCCCGAACCGCTCGTTTTCAGAACAGTACCACTTTCATATCGAATCTCCTTTTCAATCGAGTACTCATCCTTTCCGGCAGCAGTATTCGCTTTTATGGCATAACTTCCCTCATAATATCCCTTGCCCGGTTGATAACCGACCACGGTCCATTCGCCGGTCAGATCCGGCTTTTTTCTATTTTGAATCCACTGTTTCCATTCCGGATTATCAAAAGGTAAAAGCTTTGAGAGGGGCTCTATCAGTTCCTTGGATTCCACGGCCCAGTCCATTTCCCGCATCTGAGAGATAACCGTTGGATAGTATCCGAGGTGAAGGTTTCTGTTCTCAGCCCATTGCTCTGGCGTATTTTTATGTGACACAATTTTGCCGTACGTATGGCAGCGTACACAGGAGGTAAAAATACGCTCTTCCAGTTTGTCTTTTGGAAGTTCCCTGTACTGGCTGTTTTCATCACTGTTCAGATAAGCGACTGCAGACATCTCTTTGGGGCTGAGACAGAGTTTTGCGCTCAATTCCTTGATAACGGAATTGAAATTTTCATTTTCAAGCGGCAAACTGTTGATCCGTATCATACGGTCGACAACGACCTTCCATTCTTCCGGTGTTTTTCTGGTATGTTCCAGTACGTCCAACTGACCCTGTGCGTCGGGCTTATGGCAGGCACTGCATTTTTGCTTGATCAAAGTGCCATCCGGAAATAAAATCTCGCCACTGGCGGGCGCGCTTGCCAGGGTCAACATTCCCATCAGCAAGAGTATCAAACAAATCGGTTTCCATTCCCTCATAACATTCCTCCTATCCACTCTGATTTTCATGTCGTTTCATTCGAAAAAAAACTCCGCCGGCATAGAGCCGGAAAATAATGCCGTTGCTGTTTCCCCCCTTTCCGTTTTGGCGATTAAGCAACCCCTCGTGAACAGATGTCTGTTCACCACTCACAGAAGAAAATATTCCGCAGCCATAACTCGGCTTTTGCTGGTTCCAAAGCTCCAGCTTGGGAACTATCTGCGCAGTGGACCATAGTTCATGAGCTCTGGTTTCTTTATTTTCATGGTAACGTTCATGTATGAACCTGACATACTGCCTAAATCAGCAGGCCCCTTGTTTATTTTCGGTCAGATCTGTTATCTTCCAACGGATAGTTGACACAGCTTCTTCTTAAGAAACGCCGGTTGAGCTCTTGGATATTTTTCAGCTATCTGTGCAATTTTTCCCGTTACATGGGCAACGGCGAAGCTGTTGCCGCGGAAATTCATTTCCTGTGGCATTCCTGGAATTTCTCTTGGCCAGCCATAAGCGCCAAATTCTATCTTCTTTCCGGGATGATGACTGATAATGTCCTTGCTGCATTGACGATCCCAGAACACGCC
>Ga0257141_1000064_pt1 | contig 15166 bp, 10 predicted proteins | sample saktaT_17_FD_193544 | JGI IMG/M metagenome (GOLD analysis project Ga0257141, IMG submission 193544) | Metatranscriptome of saline water microbial communities from Sakinaw Lake, British Columbia, Canada - sak_2011_1_27_36m (Metagenome... | ecosystem: Environmental > Aquatic > Non-marine Saline...
AAAAAAAGACAAGTATGAGAGAGAGGCGGACAAACTGGCGTCAGAGACATTGATTCCTGAAAATGAATGGAAGTCAGTGCGGCTCTCGACAAAGTCGTTGTCAAAGACTGTGTTGGCGTTTGCCGAAAAACTTCGCATCAGCCCGGCCATCCCAGCCGGCCGCATCCGTTTTGAAAAAAAAGATTACTCTGTTTTCAAACAGCTCGTTGGCACCGGCAAGGTGAGATCAATGTTTTGTATCAACGGAAATTGACTCACGCCCACCGACACCACTGAAAAAGGCGTGGAAGGGGATATCCATTGGAATATTGGTTCAGGGGGGTATCCACTTCACTCTCGTTCAAATATTTGAGCCGTCGCACTATCTTCTTCTATCCAGAAGTAGGCTTCTTCTGTAAGATGTCGGTCCGACCTGCACTTAACAGTCAACACCGCCAACAGAATGGTTGTTGTCAATAGGGTCGCTCATGACCCCACAATACCACTTACGAGAGCGAAATGGATACCCCACTTGGTTCATATTCGGATTTAGGGGATATCAGAGTTTTTGCTACTGTCTGCTGTGTTTTCCATACAGGCATCAAGCAAATTCGTTGGCTCTGATACATGCACCTGCCGTTCTGGAATGTGCAGTGATCGCCGTGCTGGATGAAAAATGGGGCGAAATCCCCAAAGCCATCGTGGCCCTGAAACCGAATGTCCAGGCAACCGAAAAAAAACTGGTCGATTTCTGCCGCGAACGCATGGCCGCCTTCAAGTCCCCTAAATCCATTGCCTTCGTACCCGAACTACCCAAAACCGGCTCCGGGAAAATCCTCAAGACCGAGCTGCTCAAGCGGATTTAACTGAGTAAATAGGGCAGACCGCTGTCATGTGGAAAATTGCTGCCCCTATCTATGTTACAGTGTTTCATTCCGTATTGTCGATTCCTGCCATTTCCATTCCATTAAAAATATTTGACAAGTGACCCTAAAGTATCATACAGGGTTACATGCCAAATAAATTCAATTCAGCAATTGATGTTGCATTTCAGTAAACTGACTGAAACATAACCAAGATGATTAAACGCGCAGACACGGCAGATGCCATGCAATGTAGGAGATAATTAAAAAGAGGAAGCCTTCATTGGGCGAAAATTATATTTTTCAAGTTTACATGCAAGAGTATGGAAAGCACAGAGATGAAATTTTGAATTGCTTAAGCCTTCAAAATGGTTTTGTGCAGAGGGGCATAAACCTTACTGTTCTCACCTCCATTCTCTTGGCCACGTCATTTTCTTACTTGGCCAAAGATTTCAATATAATAGCTGGGCATGTATCTTTCAAAAAAAGATACACTCTCTTCCTGAATATTTCAATACCAACAATTACTGTCTACGGAACTCTTGTTCTTTTATTAATACAGACACACTTCTCTTTGTGAAGGGAATGTTTCATGATTATCAGTGGTACTCCTGACATGTGGACACGTGGTGCCAGAGTCTCGACAGGTTTCACTGGAACAGACTGGATAGAGAGCATAGGTGGTCAACTATTGTGTGCCGTGGAACATCCAGAAAAACACATGACTCTCGACCTTAGTAACATCAGATTTGCTTCTTTATACGAGTGGATTACCGTAGTATCCGTCATAGAGAGAATTTTAACAAATCCTACAGTTTCATATTTTAACATTGATTTAATTGGGACCTCACTCTCACAATTGCTGCCTCCTAATAAGTTCATATCATATAGTAAAGGAGAACGAGATAATACAGGATCACTTGAAGCTGACTACGAGCTTTCCGATAGAGTGTATACATTAGTTGGTTTTCTAGAATCCGTTGACACTCAATATGTTCTTAACCATTCAGAACATAAGGGAAAGGTAGTCTATCCCGGTATAGATATAGCAGACATAAATCTCCGAGCATTCTATTCTCATAAAGGCGGATATCCTACCTTGTTGTTCGGTTGTACTCGAGTTGGATCCAAAGAAGACTGCAGAGAATTCTTAAACGAGCATCGGATCCGTAATTGGCGGAACGCCATGGATGAACGGTTTAGAAATTCTCCAATATTTGAGTCCGAAGAAATATGGCGTGTCATGTGTCACGAATTCGCAGTGAACATATGGGAGCACGCTGGCATAACCGGGTTCCTGGCAGGTCGTGTTGTATTGCCATTCGATCATAACAACAAGATACTACCTTGGTGCAGAAACACATATAACTCGACCCTTAAAGATCTCTGGGGAAACATGCGTCATGGATTTCTCGAATTATGTATTGCGGACGCGGGAAACGGGTTTGTCAACACATTGCGGGAGTCTTATTTACATCACACAGGCCTGAACAGCACTTCTAATCCCAGGGCATTAGACATCCTGACCTTTGCCTTTGATGAGCTAGGTACCTGTAAAAGTAAGGAAGAAAGCTGGATATCAGAGCGCCATGCACTTGGGCGTATTTTGCATATAGTATCAAAATACGGTGGTGCGCTCAGGCTTCGCACTGGTGGAACAGAAGTCATTTACGCCAGCAAAGGGGGGCGTTTTAAGCGACGACAGGGGCATCTTGGCTTCGAACCTACTTATGCACAACAGCTGCGGTCTTCAATCCCTGGTACCCAAATCCAGCTAATTCTTCCTCTCATTCCTGCTGTCCACCTATGGAAAGACTCACAAAGACAGTCGGTTTTAGAAACCTATTTACCGAACTCATTTCATACTGAAGTTAATCATGTACATGGTCATTTAGTTCCATTACTTGAACATCTTGATCAAGCTGAAGCATGTGTTGATCGCGGTGAGCGACTTTGTTTCAAAAAAGCTTGTGAAGAATTGTGCAGAAAACTGGCGTTATTCAGGCCTAGAACAGAGCCTTTAGTTCTTGATTTCAGCGGATTAAACTGGCCACCTGCTCAGTTTGAGACTCTTCTTTATCTATTGCAAAATGTTATTCAGAATCGGCCTACACTCCTGGTTGAGATCAGTTCTGAGCTAGCAGAAAGTGTAATTCAGTTGGAAATACAGTATGCAGATACCCGTCTATATGAGGAAATTACCAGTGGAGCTAACAGTGTTACTGGTCGCTCATTCAACGAATTCTCTGAGCGCTACTATCTTGAGACGTATAGTCGGGTCCATGCAACTGTTTTAGGCTTGGATCAGGATGGCAGGAAATATCTTTTCGGTCTCTCAGATCATGATTATGAACTGCCACTCTTGAGCCTCATTGAGAATCATAGCTCGATAGACGACCTGTGTAACCAAACATATTGGAAGAAACCTCTTAAGGAGAGCGTTTTGAGAGCGATTCTCAATGCCGTCAATCCCCTCTTCCGTGTAGACGAGAACAACAAATGGAAGTGTGTTTGGGGTCCGTTAGAACTTGCCAACGAGGCAAGCAGGGTGATGTCGCGCCATTTTGACACTCTCGCACATCGTACTGCTGCTTGGCGAGGTCGGCGGTACGACGCCTCATCAGGTATGCCATGCGGAAGCACACCAAGTGGACTTCTAAAAGAACCTGAGATGATTGGTAATAAGTTTAACCTACCATGGCAAGAAGAATGGCGAGAGGATTTTTTGGAAGCTTCTCGTATTCTGTCACGTGAACGATACGTTGATGAAGCAGCACAGAGGCTGATTTATCGCTTAAAACGAGGGCTTGAAAGCATTCATAGGCCTTTAGAAATGGTGAAGGTTTTAGCATGTGTGACAGGACCCGCCATGCTCCTCGCTTCTGCAATTCATCGCTGGTGGCCTATAGATCCACGGCCTGTAGTAATGGATTTGAGCTATTATGTCTTATTGCATCAGAGCAGTTTGCCTTCGATTGTCAAAACTGGTGGAATTGTGATTGTTCAGGACGTTCTCGAAAAACAGCAAGTATCAGGAAGGTTGATCGAAAGGCTGAGGAGTCAGCCAGATTCGGAATCGATTGATATTCTCTGCATCATAAGCCTTATACGATTAAGGTCAGACATTAGCGAAACTCGAGTTACTCAGTTTAACGAAGGGTGGGAATCCAAAGATAAAAAAGACTCACAAGGTTTTATTCCTCAACACGCAATGATTGAGGTATGTAGTCCAAAAATTTGTACACCACCTTCTGATGAAGATGAAGATGATTCTAAGGCCCTTTGGATTGAACCACGAGCTCTTTTGCCTATTTCGTACAAAGATCTCCGTCGCGGACGTGACCATTTTTCCCATCCAAATCTGTATAGAAGAGATCGGGTCATTTCAATGTTCGATGATCCGACCACTGGTTGCTTGTTTGCAGCTGGACACTATGTATATGGGCCTAGGCACTACTCTGTTGCCATTAATATCCGCGAAACATTACATGGTCATCTTGGCGAGGGTATTGCTTATTGGCTTGCCGACTTGTGCGAGGGAAAACGAGAGCCTCTGGGAAGAGAATGGGAAAGACCCGCAGGAAGTGTCTTCCGAGGCGATGTAACAGCTGTCCTGATGCCGCTTCACAGTCAGATTCACTACTTGTGGCCCAGAGTTGCAGATCTACTTGCTAAGCGTAGCCGCAGGCAACCAATGTGGTTACTGGACGCAACTCTCTTCACTGGTCGGGGACCGGCATACCGTATTCCTGCTCAGTTTCGACATCAAATCGAAATGGCTGTGCAGAAGGCTGAGATAGCTATGAAATCTCGCAATAATAGGCACCCAAATCCATTACGTATTCTGATCCTTGACGATGCAATTGCGGCTGCGCGTACTGCAGCAACAATATTGCTAACCCTAAATAAAGAGATCGGAAGAGCATATGGAAAATATGGAGTCAATTTTGAGAAATACCCGCCATCTTTACGTCCTGTTCAATGGATACGTTATTTCGCACTGTTAAACCAAATGGGACATGCACAACATGTCCTATGGAAAAACCTCACGACCATTGGAGATCCACCAATACCATTTGTCATAGAGGAATATGCTCCATTCATGGGCATGCAGGTTTATAACGAGAGTGACTGTCCAAGTTGTCGTGACCTCTCCAGGCTTGAGCATCTATTATTCGAATGTGAACGAAACAATGCATATACTGCAGCTCAAGTCGTAAGAAACTATCAATGGGAATTACTCCCATGCGCAATTGATGGACCTGAGACGCCGAGACATATTCCGGTAGCCTTTTCTACTGGCATTTATGTGTTAGCACCTCACCTGAATACCAGACCGGGAGACGAAGTCGATATAGCTAATTATGCAGATACAGCTATTTGGCGCTTTTATCGTCTAATGTATTTATCTTATCCACCGAGTGACGTTTTGTTAGCTCTTTCTCATGCATGGTCACAGCCTGGCATTTCGAGGGAAGAGGAGAAGGGTGAATATGAGCGGTATCGCTGGGCGGTATTGGACTGGTGCCTAAAAAATTGGCCCAGAATTATTGCAAATACTGCTAGGAAGCATTTCATTGAATGCATCAAGAAAGAGATCGAAAACAACACCCCTTTGGTTGAAAAAGTTCTTGAAGGCTGTTATCAACACTATTTAGACCATTATATTCAAGAATTCGTTATCGACTGTATAGAATCCTTATCAAAATTGGAGCTACAGAGGTACAATTCTGAGGAATCTTTTGAATCAGACCGAATAGACCGAATAAGAGGATTGGAGATAGGATTGACGCTTTTCTTTTTTAACCTTCCGAAAGATGAAATACAAATTAAAAACCTCGATGCATCAAGCAAGAAAGGGGTAATTTTCAACTTACTCACTAAGATGAATAGCAGAGCGTGCACTTTAGACAGTTATGGTCCAAGTTTATTACGAAATTTGTACTCAAGATTGACGCGCCCACACCGCACTGCGAATCCTTCTTGGGCTTTGAATGCTGTTGCCGAGACTTTACTGCGCGGCAGAGATCCAAAAGACATGCCAGCAGGTGGCCACCATCTACTCCCAAGGTTGATTTCGGATGTCCTACAGCACGGTCCAAATGACGAAGACATATTGTTGCTCGAAAGCAGCTTGAGTGTGTTTATGGCTGCATTAGAAGATATTTCACCTTATGCAAATTTGGTAGGAATATTACCTGATGCCGAGAAAATTAAAGACCTTGGCTGCGATGTGCTAGATTGGCTTAAAAAACAGGCTGTTGGAGAGGTGTCTGCTTTAGAAAAGCCGGATGCTCTTCGTTATCTTCACGATGCTTTGATTTCAAATGGTGATTTTATAAATAATTTCAATGGAATATTTCATGGTGAAGTTCAAGAGCTTGAGCGCTTTTTGCAGTCTCGCCTAACCGAGAAAATAAATAATGATAAAGAAATGCTTGATTTTAAATATGAGATGGAACCAAATGTTAAAAATTGCCGCGTATTAACGTTGGTGAAGAGCTTGGAAATATGCTTGGCTAACTTGACCATCGACCCAATAATACATTATATCACAACACATAAAAGTCATATCAGGGTATTCCGCATTTCCGATGACTGCCGGCCTGACAAAATAGTCTTCCGCCTTCTTACTAATTTTGAAGTTCCTGCTAAAGTCAACGACTTAATACGACAGGGGAGAAGTTCCAAGGCTGAGCGTGTTAACTTGGAGATGTTTGGTACGGAATTCGATCATGAATGGATTGTCCCTACTCCTGATGAAATTAATGCTGGATTTATGGCTGTCTTCGAGATCAAAGTCTTAAGTGGTTTCGTGACTCCGAGGAAAGAAAATGAGTTTTAGAATATTATATGTTGAAAACACCCCTCGTGATTTTATAGATATAGAAACGGCGGTAAAGCATTATAACGATAAATCCACTTCAGAAAGGCTAACTATTATCCAAGCCAAAGATCCAGAGGATCTAAGAGATAAATTAGACTTTCACTTCGATATTATACTTGCCGATATTTATTTTAATGACCCGATTACTGGTAAGCGAGATGCTATTCCCCGTCTCGAAGACATTATTAATTACGTTGATAGCTGGGGCAATGAACAAAATGGAGGGCGGCCGTTGCCTATAATTGCTTACTCAGGGAGAGCAACCTTACAGGAGTGTCTTTCTCGGAAAGATTTACTGTACGACATCTGGGATAAAAACACAACAACTCCTGAGTATGTTGTCTGGAGGCTATCAAAACTCGCACTTGAAATCACCCGCGTTCAACCAGATTCACATCTACAGCGCCTTATTCGGGGTATGCCATCGGGATCATTCTGGCACAACTCAGTAATCGAAATGGCTCGTGGATACAATTCTGGTAGAACAGAATACGACCAAATTGAAAAAGCGGGCAGTTCTGTTCAAGACATTGCTCATAAACTGCTTGTTTGGGAGGAGTGTAAGCCTATGTGGGAAGCCATGATGTTGTGGGAACCTTTAGGGCGCGCAGCTTCTCGCAAAGTCCGCGGGCATGCCAGACATGTTGTCAACGTTTTCTGGCTTGGGTATTACTTACTGAATCATGATATGTTGCAAAATTGGTTCATAAAACGTTGGCAATTTTTAGTTGATGAAAGAGCGAAGATGGGTGAGGTTAAGGATGAGAATCCGTTAGAAGCTCTTAGTTGTATTTGGTTTTATACTGGCCTTTTTCACGATATCGGAAATTGTATCGAGAAGATATTTGACGTTAATGAATATTACCGTAATATATTGAAGCTATTAGGTAATCTTGAAGCAATAGTACCTGAAATGACTGCTTCTGCTTTAAGTGAGTTGGCAGTCAAGTGCGATGAGTTGCTTCACGATATAGGCCTACCATTATATGAAATAATTAAGCCTATTTTAAAAAATGGATTTGAGGACAAAAAACCAGATCATGGTTTTTTGTCAGGGCTAATCCTGCGTAATTTCATCAAAATTGGAAAACAAGCATGCTATGTTCGAGAAGCATCTCGCTCTATAGCACTTCACAATATAATAGGAAATATCAGTGGAATACCTGGCACAACTCTATCATGGGAAGAGGAGCCTATCGCATGTCTTCTAATGCTCTGTGATCAGATTCAGACATGGGATAGAGAAAGGGGTGATAGTACTTTCATGGATCAAAATAGCTCGGAGAGAGCGGAGTTATTGAACCTTAAGATAATTCCAGATTCCAAAAGAACTATAATCGAGGCATATATAGATTACATTGCTCCAGACCATGTACTTCGCAGCCCAGAAATGTACTTAAAACTCAAAGAGGAATTGAAGCTTGTGTTGCGCAAAAAGCCTAATCGAGCGCTAAGAACAATCGCCAAGCCATGGCCATTTGCTCTAAAAATGTTTTTTTCTCTTAGTAGAGAGAATATCATGGACATGTCTTTTGAGTAGTTTATTTTTCTGAAACACATTTACAATTTTGTGCTGTTAAAGACCAGCATTAGTTTGCAAGGTCTGAGGAAGAGGATCTACAACAAGGCGAAGTCTGAAAAAACGTGGTGGTTCTGGGGGCTGTACGTTAGAATTTATTCAACTTAATACCTAAAATGTCATATCTCATTGGGGATAAATGCTTTACAAATTTTTCGGTTCATCTCAAAAAGCAGTTTTCTCGAGCATTATTGACTTAATTTACTCGTTGAATAATTCAAACGATATTAATGCGTTCATCGGAAAACTGTTGGAGTTTTTTAAAAAGTTTCTGGATGCAGATTCAGCTTTGTGCCTATTTAAAATTAAAACTCATTGCTTCTTTAAAATTGATTCTATTGAATGCCCTTCTAATCAAATACCTACTAAAATAAATGATAAAGATTTGCTAGATATATTTTCCTTCATATTAAATTCTATAAAGAATCAAAACGAGCCAATTATATTTAATAATTTTCAAATCAAAAAATTGCTAATTCAAATTATGCCATTAAATACTCTGGCAATGTCGCAAATCGTTTTACCGATATTTGTTCAAAATAATCTTTGCATTGTTCTAATTATTGAAAATAAAAGAAATGTGTCTTTTACAAAATTTGAAAGTAATTGTTTCAAGTTAGTGGCAGCAATATCATCAAGTATATATCAAAGAATATCAGAATCTATCGACAAAGATAGTGAATTTGAATTTTTAGAACAAATGAGTAAAATTAGTTCTGACAAATTAGATAATATCATAAATAAATCTTTGCAGAACCTATCTAAATTTTTAAATTCAAAGTTTGTTTCACTTTGGCTTTACAATGAATTGGATGATACGTTAGTTATCAGAGCATATTATCCAACTGAAATTGGAAACAGTACTATTAATTACTCTGATTTAGATACAAGAGTATTAAGAATTTCACAATGTTTAAGTGGGATGGCAATTAGAGAAAAGAAAGAAATATACATAAAAGATGTTTTTAAGGAAGGTAGCTTTAAAAATAGATCGTTTTCGCGAAAGCATTCGTTAAAACAATTGCTATCTGTCCCCATTCAATTTGGTGATAGCATTTTAGGAGTTATTAATATTTGGTGGGGTGAACATGATAATAGTGAATCCTATCTTTCAACCAGATTGATTGCAAGTTTTGCTTCAGCACTTGCAATCCGAATTAGGCTATGTCAGATCCAAGATATTGAAGAATTCGTTTTTGCTTATGATGAAATATTTAGTAAAATGCTTGATATTTCTGATGAGCAAGCATCTTGGGATCGAGTTGCTGCCATAGTATCAGAACAAATGCATAGCGAAGCGTGCTCAATTTTTTTTGTTAGCAGTGACGGTAGGCTCTATTTAAAGGGGTCGACAGGAATTGAAGGTAATCATCTTTATAAAGATGTTTTTTACAATATTAATGAAGGCCTTACAGGTTACGCATTTCAAAATAAAGATACACTTGTATATTATAAAGAATTAAAAGAAGATTTTAAAGATATACATATTGGGAAATTTAATGAAAACTTAAAAAGTTCTAAAGAAAACAAATCGATAATCTTTTCTACTATATACGATAGTCATGATATAAAATGTGGTATTATAAGATGTAATAATAGAATTGAAACTCCCCAAAGAAGAAGTGGAAGATTTTCTAAAGATGATAGCTTTAAATTGAAATTTATTGGAAAAACAATATTTAGTGGTTATTCAAAAGTTTTATTTTCAAAAGAGAAGGAATTTGAAAGGGAAAGGAATTTAAATAGTCTGCATCATGAGATTATAGCACCTATTGATGGAATATTATCTCATATTGAATGGATGGAAGATTTTATTAGCCCTGTAGGTATAAATGATCCTGCGACAATGGAAAAAGCTAAAATTAAATATGAAGACATGAAACAAAGCAGTAAATTAATAGAGATGTTAGTTACTACAATAGGCCGATTTGACGATATAACTTTAAATTATGAAAGTATTCAGTTTCATGAAATATTACAGATAGCTAAAAGCTTTTTGATAAATGAAGCAAAACGTGAGAGCGTGCAAATATTTATTGACTTTTTGGCTATTCCAAAAGGAGTTGGAGGAGATAAAAATCAACTGCTGAGAGTTTTTTATAATTTATTCCGAAATGCAATTAAATATTCTGATAAAAAAGAAGTTAAAAGATACATAAGAGTTTTTGCATCATCTGACAATAGATTTGTCCAGCTCAAGTTTGAAGATAATGGGATTGGGATTAATGAAAAAGAAAAAGAAATTATATTTAATAAATTTGTTCGAGGGTCTAATGCCAATGCCGTTTTTCCGCAAGGGACTGGTCTTGGTCTTGCTTATTGTAGGGCAATAATTTCGAAACACAAAGGAAATATATTTGTTGATCAACAAAACTGCAAAAAGCCTACAATATTTGTAATAAACTTCCCTTTAGATCAGAGGTATAAAAAATGATTACAGTGTTTTGTATTGATGATGAAGTGAATACAGAAAAAATGATATCAAAATTTGAACTAATGAAAAAAAGAGGCATTAATGTTATCGGAGAAAATTCAATAAGTAATGTTTTTAACAGATTAAATGAAATAGCAGATCAAATCGATTTGATCTTACTTGACATTATTATGCCACCTGATAATCACTATTCAGTAGAAGAAACTAATGGTGGTACAAACACAGGTTTTCGATTGTTAATAGATATAAGAAAAAATATCCGATAATTCCAATTATAATATTTTCTATTAGGCGTATTAGCCCAGAAGAAAATTTTATTAATAAATATAATATATATAGATTTATAGAAAAGCCATTTGTGACCAGTGAACTTGTAGAACATATTAAAGAGGCCTGCTTAAAAAAATGAAACAACTTTTTAAAGAGCTTATTTTGCTTTTATCTGGCCCTTATTATGGCATAACAATAGCATTTATATATATTCTAATAAAAGTAACTATCCGTCATGTACTTAAAAAAATAGTAAACTCAAAATTCGATATAGTTGAATCAATATCCTGGTTCAGTGTTGATATATCAGTCGTTAACATAGCAGTTTCAATATCAATCAGAATTCACGAAAAAATGCAATTAGGATATACTGCTACTGTTTTATGGTATGCAATTTTAATAATTTCGACTGGTATATGCTGTATGTTATATGCTTTTTTGATAAAAAGCCGATCAAGTATACAAAAATTCTCTTGTACTCAATTTGGCAACCTATCCCTATCTTGGCTAATATGTTTTTTCTTTTTTACACTTATTATTGATTCAGTTAATTGACAAATGGAGTATTATGGAAAAAATATTCAATATTTTGACTCAACATTTGATTGATGATTATCTAATAATTATTCTATTGGCTATTAGTTGGATATTAATTTTTTCTTATTTTCTATTTTTCAAGCATATTTTCCCGAGAGTTATTTTAGAATTTCCAATATTCTTAGGATTTAAAATCTCTGAATCGATTTACAAATATGAAGTTGGAAAAGAATTAGGATCCTGTAATATTTCAGATAAACTTCCGAAAATCGCAAATAGGCGGGTAAAAATATTAACAAAACTTATAAATTTTTCTGATAAAATTTTAACTAGTATCCAAGAAATGCAGAACATAATTGTTAAAATTTTATTTTCAATTGAAAAAGTAAATGAAATTATCCGAACTGTAACAAAAAGAGACATAAAGGGGTTAGAAAAATATTTGGCTTCATATCAAACTTTTTCTTCTGATAAAAGCATAAGACAAAGTGGATTACTTAGCTTAATTGGAAATCCGAAAACGACCAAAAACGAAATACGAATGCTAACGCATTTTATAATTGAATGTGGACCTAATGAGCTTCGTAACACGGCTTTATACCATTATAATTCTTTAGTAAATATTGACAAAAAAGCTTATTTTGAAAAAAAGAAAAAAAACAATAAGATGGTATCAGGGGGAAGTGAGGACGTACATAAAACAATAAGTTGATATTGGAGATCGGTGCGTCGGGGGCAGGGATGGACATTGATATTTGTGCGGTTCCCCTGTCTTGTCTAAACCGGATCCGGCAAAATCCTCAAGACCGAGCTGCGCAAGCGGATTCAACCGAAATTGGGCAGACCTCTGTCATGCGGCAAATCGCTTCGCTGTCCTATTTGCGACAATTCATTCCGGATTGTCAGTTCCTGTTGTATCTATTCCATTTATAGGGTAAGGTTTTCATCGGCCCGAAAAATTCGAAGCTTTTATATAAAAATAGATTTTCATCCTTCGTTGTGCCCGCACCGGGTATGGCTGTTAGACGGAAGAAGGAACGCTGAATGGACACCCAATATACTGCAATAGTAAAACAGCAAGGAGATTGGTGGATAGGATGGATAGAGGAGGTTCCAGGTGTAAACTGCCAGGAACACACTCGCGAGGAACTCGTCGAGACGCTTCGTATGACCCTCCAGGAAGCCATCGAATTTAACCGGCAAGACGCTATTGCTTCAGCAGGAAGCGGCTATGAAGAAGAAAGAATTGCTGTCACTGCATGAAAAGAAACGAATTGTTGAAACACTTGCGAAAGCAAGGATGTGAATTCATCAGAGAAGGTCACCGGCATTCTTGGTGGGGCAATGTCAGTCTGAATAAGCGATCATCCGTACCAAGGCACACCGAAATCGATGACGGCCTTGTAAGAAAAATATGTAAAGATCTTGGGATAGAACCAATGAAGTGAACCATAATCGGGTAAGGGCGAGTTTTTCTTTCCTTCACCTGGTCGCTTTCAAATCCCCAAATCCTTTGCCTTAGTACCCGAACTATCCAACGGTTCCCCTATCGTGGCTTTGACCCTTCGGTATGATCGATTGAACAACTTCTGGTTTACCCTGTTCCACGAACTCGCCCACGTGGCGCTGCATTTAGACAAAGACGATGTAGAAGCCTTTTTTGACGATCTGACGGAGGGCGGAAAGGAAGACAAGTATGAGAGAGAGGCGGACAAACTGGCGTCAGAGACATTGATTCCTGAAAATGAATGGAAGTCAGTGCGGCTCTCGACAAAGTCGTTGCCTAAGACTGTGATGGCTTTTGCCGAAAAGCTTCGCATCAGCCCGGCCATCCCCGCCGGCCGCATCCGCTTTGAAAAAAATGATTACTCTGTTTTTAAGCAACTGGTCGGCACTGGCAAGGTGAGATCAATGTTTTGTATCAACGGAAATTGACTCAAGCCCACCGACACCACTGAAAAAGGTGTGGAAGGAGACCTCCATTGACGTACGGTATCCATGCGTTCATGCAGAATTCAAAGGACGTTTACGTGAGAACCGATTATAACACATTAACTATTTGCTCGTCATAGGACCATTTAGGCCATGAGCACTTCTGAAACAAGGCAACGGCTTTCTGACTACCATTCGTTCCTGATGTTAGTGTGGGCTCTGAAGACAGACCGTGGCTCAGTTTCGGATGAAGTCCGAACAGTTCTAAACAGTGTGACGGACTTTCTCCGCACCGCAACCGCCCGTGACATCCGTGAACGTGCAAACGAAATCGAAGCACTTCTGAATCAAATTGTGAAAGCGCATGACAAGATACTTCCCAGCAAGAAGGGCGTAAGGGAAATTGCACGTGATTTCCGCTTGCTTACTAAAACAGAACCGGATGTCTGGCGATATGGTATCCCGTGTGGGTGGCTATTGGAACGTTTTGATCTCTCACGACTTCCTCAAGTTGAGGATCTCCCTGTGCACGCGAGAGTCGGCATCGGTCCTAACGCGGGTCGAGTTATCGTCGAAGAGATTTCACTTCTTCAGGACGTATTCTTCCTTCTCGCGCGAGCTCGGAAGTCATTCGAGGTTATGAAACGGTGCGCAGACTCACAATGCATAGAGCATACTTCCCATGAAAGCTTTGGCGGCTACAGTGGGCTCAGTGCTCTGAATAGCTCTGTCTGCACTTACTCTCGCCTCGGTGTTCTGACTGCTGTCGCATTTGTCGAGGCATTCGTCAATAGCGTCGGTTGGAATGAAGTCGCGATCAGGGCCAACCTATCCGAAGATGAGAAGGCTGTGTTACAGGGCACACGGAAGGGAAGGTACCTCAATCTGGAGTCGAAAATAGAACGTATACCACGGATCATTCGACCCGATAAAGAATCGCCCATAGTCATCTCCGATGAAAAACAGATGCGGGAGCCGTTCGTAAGTTTTCTGAGGGAAACAAAAGCGGTACGTGATGCGAGTATGCACTGCGCACCAGGAAAGGCTCCTATTCTGCTTCCGCCTATGGTATGGTTAAGCTGGCGGAAGCGGCAGCGAAACATGCGGTTGCCGTTGCCAGTGAGTTCTGGTCTGCCTGCTATCCTGACCGACAGCGACCCAGGTATCTCGCGAGCCTTTACTATGAGGGGCTCCAGCAGGAGGCAATTGACCGGCTGAATGCTGCTGATGCCGTCACAGAAAAACACACTTAACCCAGCACTGCAACCACTCGGCAGGAAATGGTGCCTGCCTCTTGGTGGCTTAATGTTCGGCACGATGATTTTAATAAAACAGTTTGGAAATGAAGAAATCCAAAGGAAACAATGACCACTACAGATCTTATTTTCAAAGAGGCATTAACCCTTAGCCCCTCCGAAAAGGCACAGCTCATCGATAAACTGATTTCAACCCTTGATAAGTCTGACAAGGAACTTGATGAATTATGGGGAAGAGAGGCTGAGGATAGGATTGATGCCTATGATCAAGGGAAAATCAAGGCGATATCTTTAGAAAATGTTCTCCAGAAATACAGGTAGAATAAATCGGAAGTATCCGCTGAAATTATGCCGCATTGTCTGCAAATTGCTGACGGGCGGCTTTTTGATTGAATATATTCCGCCAAAGTTCTATAGGTTCAATTTACG
>Ga0257141_1000068_pt1 | contig 15025 bp, 29 predicted proteins | sample saktaT_17_FD_193544 | JGI IMG/M metagenome (GOLD analysis project Ga0257141, IMG submission 193544) | Metatranscriptome of saline water microbial communities from Sakinaw Lake, British Columbia, Canada - sak_2011_1_27_36m (Metagenome... | ecosystem: Environmental > Aquatic > Non-marine Saline...
GATAATGCAACCATTAATGTAGAACTGATTAACCCCATTGCCATGGAAAAAGAGCTCCGGTTTGCTATCAGAGAAGGCGGACGTACCGTTGGCGCCGGTGTTATCGGTGAAATTGTTGAATAAGATAGGAAGAATGATCGATCATGTTGAAAACAAAAATTAGGATCAGGCTTAAGGCATATGATCACAAACTTCTTGATCAGTCTTCAGTAGACATTGTTGATACCGCAAGGAAAACAGGCGCCAAGATAGTTGGACCGGTTCCACTTCCTACACGGATAAACAAATTTACTGTTTTGCGTTCTCCCCATGTGAATAAAAAATCACGTGAACAATTTGAAATCAGAACGCATAAAAGAATGTTGGATATTATTGAACCCACGCAGCAGACAGTTGATGCTTTGATGAAGCTTGATCTTTCTCCCGGCGTGGATGTTGAAATAAAATTATAGGTCAATTACGGGAACCCATTATGAGTGCATTACTTGGAAAAAAAATTGGAATGACCACAGTGTTTTCTGCAGATGGAAAACTTGTTCCTGTTACCGTTTTGCAGTTAGGGCCTTGTGTTGTTACCCAGGTGAAGACAAAGAAAACCGATGGGTATAATGCGCTTCAGCTCGGATTTGATGAAAAAGCGGTTGAAAAATTGACGAAACCCATAGCCGGACATCTGAAGAAAACCAGCGACAAAGGATTCCGTGTTTTGAGAGAATTCAGGACCGATGAAGCTGAAAAAATTGAGGCTGGTTCCATCATTGGAATCGATTTGTTTGCAGTGGGAGATAAGGTTAATATATCCGGTATTTCAAAAGGACTCGGTTTTCAAGGAACCATCAGACGGCACGGTTTCTCGAAAGGTCCGGAGTCGCATGGTTGTAGAAACCATAGGGAACCAGGGTCAATTGGTAACAGTGCTACTCCTGGAAGAGTTTTTAAAGGAAAGAAAATGCCCGGACACATGGGCGTAAAAAGAGAAACGGTGAAAAATCTCACAATAGTGGATATTAAGCTCAAAGACAATCTCCTGCTGGTTAAAGGCGCTGTGCCGGGCTTTAAAACAGGGATATTGGAAGTGCAAAAGACTGTAAAATAAGAATTTTCCAGTCTATATAAGACTAAAATGCGGCTATGGGTATTGCAATAAACTTAGCAGTGATGCATAGCTGATCAAAATTTATGAGGAAGAATATGGCTGCTGTAGATGTATTAAACAGTGCAGGTAAAAAAGTGTCTGAAATACAGCTTTCTGATGATATTTTCAACACACCAATAAAAACAAGCGTTCTTCACCAAGTTGTCCGATCCCAGCTCGTCGCAAAACGGGAAGGGACTGCTTCGTGTAAGACTAGGGGAACGGTAAAAGGCAGTACAAGAAAGCTTTTCAGACAAAAAGGAACCGGCAATGCACGTGCCGGCAGTATCAAATCACCTTTGCGGAAAGGCGGTGGAATCATATTCGGACCGTCTCCCAGATCCTATGAGATCAAAGTTCCTAAAAAAGTTAAAAAATTAGCGCTTCGAATGGCTTTAAGCACAAAGCTGGAAGATAAGAATCTTTTTGTAATAGATGATTTTAATCTTGAAACCATCAAAACCAAAGCATTTACCGGTGTACTCAAAGCATTATCATTGTCAAATCTTTTAATCGTTTCCGATACTGAAGATACCAATCTTTCACTCTCTTCCAGAAATGTCCCGGGCGTTAAAGTGATAAAAACCGAGGGGCTCAATGTATACGATATTTTAAGGTTTAAAAATCTTCTTTTAGTAGAATCTACCGTCAAAAATATCGAAGGGAGGTTAGGCTAAAATGAAACACTATGATATTGTAAGGGGCCCTGTCGTTACAGAAAAGACAACCCTTCAAAAAGATACAAGCAATCAGGTGACTCTCCGTGTTGACAGAAATGCAAACCGTGTTGAGATCAAAGACGCTGTCGAGAAAACTTTCAATACAAAAGTTAAACAGGTCAGAACGATTCAGGTCAAAGGAAAGGTCAAACAGCGCGGCAAAATTATCGGCAAACGGAAAGACTGGAAAAAAGCGATTATTACACTGATGCCAGGACAAAAAATTGATTTTTTTGAAGGTGTTTAAAGAGGTATATATATGTCAACAATAATTAAGACAAAACCGACATCTCCCGGAAGACGTGCTCAAGAATACCTTTCTTTTGAAGAAATTACCAAGACTGAACCTGAAAGAAGATTGACAAAAAATATTAACAAGTTTTCGGGTCGTAACTCTTACGGAAGAATTACTGTAAGGCATAGAGGTGGCGGAGCAAAAAAGAAATACCGGATTATTGATTTTAAAAGAGATAAAGATGGAATTCCGGCCAAAGTATCAACCATAGAATATGATCCTAATAGAAGCGCAAGAATTGCTTTGCTGGTTTATGCAGATGGTGAAAAAAGATATATCATTGCCCCACTTGAAGTAAAAGTGGGGGACATCCTTGAAACTGGTCCGGGAGCAGACATCAAGCCCGGCAATTGCTTGCCGCTAGAAAATATTCCAACAGGTACACGAATTCATAATATTGAATTAAAGCAGGATAAAGGCGGGCAGATTGTTCGAAGTGCAGGTGGTTTTGCTCGTCTGATGGCAAAAGAAGGCAGTTATGGCCAGGTTTTGCTTCCTTCAGGCGAAGTTAGAATGGTCCACCTGAAGTGTAAGGCTACAGTTGGAAGAGTGGGTAACGAAAAACACGGTGATGTTAAAATCGGCAAAGCCGGTCGTAACCGATGGCTTGGGAAAAGGCCTTCTGTGCGTGGCGTTGCAATGAACCCGGTTGACCATCCAATGGGCGGTGGCGAGGGAAGATCTTCCGGTGGCCGTCAGCCTTGTACACCTTGGGGCATTCCGACAAAAGGAAAGAGAACACGAAACAATGCCAGAACCCAACCGTTTATCGTTAAAAGGCGAGCTAAGAGAAAATAAATAGGTGATAAATTATGCCAAGATCATTGAAAAAAGGACCATACATCGAACAGCATCTTTTAAAGAAAGTGATGGACTCAGGTCAAGCCAAACGGAATAAAGTGATTAAGACCTGGTCTCGCAGATCTACAATATTCCCTGAAATGGTCGGAATCACATTTGCTGTACACAACGGAAAAAAATTCATCCCGGTTTTTGTTTCAGAAAATATGGTGGGTCATAAACTCGGTGAATTTTCACCTACCAGAACATTCTGGGGGCACGCAGGAGATAAAAAAGCCAAGAGGTAATCTCTTGTCCGATTAAAGGAAATGGATATGGAAGTTAAAGCAATCACAAGATTTACACGTATTTCACCACTGAAGCTCAGGCTACCCATTAATGAAGTTAAAGGTAAAAATGCGGGTCAGGCGCTGACGCTTTTAAAGTTTATGCCACTCAAAGCTGCTGAAATCATGCATAAAACCTTGCAGTCAGCAGTCGCCAATGCCGGAAATAATAATAAGCTGGATGTGGATAAGCTGGTTGTCAAAAACATTTTTGTTGATCAGGGGCCTTCTATGAAAAGGTTCAGACCGAGAGCCAGGGGAAGAGCATCCAAAATTTTGAAAAGAACCAGTTATTTAACTGTAATCGTTGAATCAACTGCCAAATAGGAGGAATATAGCTTGGGCCAGAAAGTACATCCTACCAGTTTAAGATTAGGCATTATCAGGACCTGGGACTCCAGATGGTATGCAGATAAAGAGTATGCCACTTTTGTTGAAGAAGATTTCAAACTCAGAAAATTTTTAAAAAAGAAATTATATCACGCAGGTGTTTCAAAAATTGAAATCGAACGGTTTTCAAAACAGATTCGGCTAAGAGTGTATGCAGCAAGGCCTGGAATTATCATCGGGAAAAAAGGAAGCGAGATCGGAGTTCTGAAACAGGAACTAGAAAAAATGGTCACCTCTGATGTGTTGATCGATATTAAAGAGATTAGACGCCCTGAAATTGATGCTCAACTGGTAGCAGAAAACATTGCGCTTCAACTGGAAAGAAGAATCGCCTTCAGAAGGGCGATGAAACGGAGCGTATCTTCTGCCATGAGATTTGGAGCTAAAGGGATCAAGATTATTTGCTCCGGTCGTCTGGGGGGTGCTGAAATGGCACGAACCGAGCAGTATAAAGAGGGTCGTATTCCTCTTCATACATTAAGGGCTGATATTGATTACGGCTTTATTGAAGCAAAAACCACCTATGGGCTCATCGGTATCAAGACCTTTGTTTTTAAAGGCGAGGTGCTAAGCCCAGGTGAAGAAATGATGGCAAAATAAAGTCGATTAGGAGAATTTAGAAATGCTGAGTCCAAAAAATGTGAAATTCCGTAAACAGTTCCGCGGTAGAACAACCGGTTCTCCTGATAGAGGCAATACTCTGAATTTTGGGGATTTCGGTCTACAGGCGGTTGAATGTGGATATATCAACGCGAGACAGATTGAAGCAGCAAGGGTTGCATTGACGAGGCATGCAAAAAGGGCTGGAAAAAGCTGGATTAGATCATTCCCTGATATTCCTGTCACAAAAAAACCCGCTGAAGTCAGAATGGGGAAGGGTAAAGGAGCCACAGACGCATGGGTGGCCAGAATAAAGCCAGGTAAAATTATTTATGAAATGGAAGGTATTTCCCGTGAAATTGCCAAAGAAGCCTTGAGATTAGCGGCAAGAAAGCTTTCCATCAAAACCCGGTTTGTGGAAAGGAGCAAGTAAAATGAAAGTCAGTGAAATAAAGGAAATGGGAAGAGATCAGATGAAAGAAAAGCTCCTTGAATTTAAAAAACAGCTTTTCACGCTTCGCTTTCAGAACAGGGTTGGCCAGCTTGAGAATACAGCAGTACTTTCAACTGTCAAAAAGGATATTGCAAGGATTTATACAATATCCAAAGAAATGAATGTAAACATTAGCTAATTTATGAAGATACTACTATGGAAACAATTAAAAATAATAAAAAAGAGCTGATTGGGCTTATCGTATCCGATAAAATGGATAAATCGGTTGTCGTTCAGGTTGAAAGATTTGTACCCCACGCGGTTTATAAAAAATTTATGAAACAGTTTAAAAAATATCATGCTCATGATGAGAAAAATGAATGCAAGGTCGGTGATACGGTTAAGATTATCGAAACAAGACCTTTGAGCAAGCTTAAACGTTTCAGAGTCTGTGAAATCGTTAAAAGAGCTATTTGATAAAGGGAGTTGAGATATGATTCAGAGTGAAACAAGACTAACTGTGGCAGACAACTCCGGTGCAAAGGAACTGTACTGCATTAAGGTCATTGGAGGATCAAAAAGGCGGTACGCCAGTGTTGGGGATATCATTATCTGCTCTGTCAAGGAAGCCATCCCGAATGCAAAAGTGAGCAAGGGAGATGTTGTTCAGGCTGTTATTGTCAGAACTAAAAAAGAGATATCCAGACCTGATGGATCAATGATCAGATTTGATGATAATTCTGCTGTGATTTTGGCTAAATCAAATGAGCCGGTAGGCACCCGCATATTTGGACCCGTCGCAAGAGAACTCAGAGCAAAACGATTTATGAAGATAGTCTCTCTCGCACCTGATGTGCTTTAATTACCCGGGTTATGGAGAAAAATCCAATGGATGCTATGAAAATCAGAATAAAAAAAGACGACAAAGTTAAGGTGTTGACCGGAAAAGATAAAGGCAAGATTGGCAAAGTGCTGAAAGTTGTTAAAAAAACCAATCGGGTCGTTATCGAAAATATAAATGTTGTAAAGAGTCATCAAAGGCCGACACAAAAAGTTCCACAAGGTGGAATTATTGAAAAAACCATGCCGGTGGCTATCTCGAATCTCATGATTATGTGTAACTCATGTATCAAACCGACCAGAATCGGGATAAAAGAGCTGGAAAATGGAAAACGGGTAAGAATCTGTAAAAAATGCAATCAGCAGATAGATTCTTAAGACCAAAGATGGAGATTATACATGTCAACCATTAAGGAAAGATACAATACCGACATTGTTCCCAAGCTGAAGGAAATTTTTCATTACAAAAACGTATTTGAGGTTCCCAAGCTCGAGAAAATAGTATTGAATATGGGGCTGGGAGAGGCTGTCAGAAATCCCAAGATCATAGAGGCGGCAGCTTCCGAGCTTGCATTGATTGCCGGCCAGAAACCGGTTATTACACGGGCTAAAAAACCGATTGCAAATTTTAAGCTCAGGACGGGTCTGCCCATCGGATGTAAAGTTACCCTGCGCCGTGAAAAGATGTTTGATTTTTTTGAGAAGCTTGTGAATATTACTTTACCGCGTGTTAGGGACTTCAGGGGAATATCAGGAAAGGGTTTTGACGGCAGGGGAAATTACACCCTCGGCATAACAGAGCATATTATATTCCCTGAAATTGATTATGATAAGACTGAAAGTATCAAGGGTCTTAATGTGACGGTGGTAACAACCGCCAAAACAGATGAAGAAGGCAAAGCATTACTGAAGTTTTTAGGAATGCCCTTTAAAAATTAAGGATTCTAAGGAGGAAAGCTTGGCAAAAAGAGCTTTGATCGTAAAGGCAGGCAGAAAACCAAGATTTTCTGTGAGAGCATATAACAGATGCCCCTTATGCGGTAGACCAAGAGGATTTATCAGAAAAGCTGGTATTTGCAGAATCTGTTTCCGGACACTTGCATCAGAAGGCAAGCTTCCAGGTGTTACCAAATCAAGCTGGTGATTTACAGAGATTAAAACGCAAGACAATATCAGCGTATTTTAAGGAGATTTTAAATGGCAACGAGTGATCCAATTGCAGACATGCTGACAAGCATCAGGAATGGTGGTAAAGCAGGGTTTGCCAAAGTGGATATCCCCGGATCAAAGATCAAGCTGGAACTGGTTCGGGTGTTGAAAGAGCAAGGATATATAAAGGATTATAAATACCTTGAAAATGAAGTGCAGGGATCAATCCGTATCTATCTAAAATATGTATCGGATGGAAAACCATCTATTTTTGGGATTGAGAGGGTCAGTAAACCGTCTCGGCGGGTTTACAGCAAATCAAAACTGATTAAGCCCGTTTTAAATGGACTTGGTATATCAGTTGTCTCAACTTCAAGAGGCATGATGACGGACAAGCAGGCTAAAGAAGCGAATGTCGGCGGTGAGGTTCTTTTTAACGTTTGGTAGTACAGGAGTAATATATGTCTAGAATAGGAAAAAAGCCGGTTCAGCTTCCTGGAAAAGTTCAATTTACCCTTAATGGAGACGTGATTTCCGTCAAGGGTCCCAAAGGCAATCTAGAGCGACAACTGCATCCGGCTATCAAACTTGAAATCAATGAAAGCGTTGTAAATGTAAAAACTGATACAAGTGATAAGAAAAAGGTGGCTTTGCAGGGATTATACCGAGCCCTGATTTTCAATATGGTAACCGGTGTTACAACCGGATATCAGAAAAAGCTGATTCTTTCGGGAATAGGGTATCGGGCGGAAGCAAAAGGAAATAATCTCACGCTGAATGTAGGTTATTCCAATCCGGTGAACTTTACAGTTCCGGATGGGATATCTGTGAGTGTAGAAAATAATACACAGGTCCTTCTGACTGGGATTGACAAGGAAATTCTTGGCCAGGTTGCAGCAAACATAAGAGATTTAAGACCACCGGAGCCTTATAAAGGCAAAGGGATTATGTATGCAGATGAAAGAATTATCAGAAAAGCTGGTAAGACTGCAGGTAAAGACTAATAGGCAGGAATATAAAGATTATGGGAAATACATCACAAAGGCTTGTATCAAGACTTAAGAGAAAAAAAAGAATCAGGAAGATGATCTGCGGAAATCAGGATCGCCCTAGATTGAGTGTATTCAGAAGTTCAAAAAACATTTATGCCCAGATCATTGATGATACACTCGGAACCACACTTGTGTCTGCATCAACCCTTGATAAGGAATTTAAAGATAAAAATATTGAAGGCAAGAAGGTTGAAATTGCAAAGGTAGTTGGGAACCTCGTCGGCAAGAGAGCTCTTGATAAAGGAATTACAAAAGTGGTTCTTGACAGGAATGGATATTTATATCATGGGCGCATCAAAGCGCTTTCAGACGGAGCCCGTGAAGCCGGATTGAATTTTTAATTTTTGGAGGACAAACCCTTGGCAAGACAGCAGATTGAAGAAAGTGGATTAATTGATAAGGTAGTTAGAATTAACCGCGTTGCAAAAGTTGTAAAAGGCGGAAGAAACTTCAGCTTTAGTGCACTGGTTGTTGTTGGGGACGGTGAAGGCAGCGTGGGGTATGGTCTCGGAAAAGCAACCGAAGTTCCAGAGGCAATAAAAAAAGGTTTGGAAAAAGCAAAAAGAAGTATGATTAAAGTTTCCATATTAAATGGCACCGTTCCATTTCAAGTGGTGGGTAAGGCAGGCGCAGGTCGTGTATTGTTGAAACCGGCCTCTCCGGGTACCGGGCTGATTGCCGGTGGCGGAGTACGCGCTGTTCTTGAAGCAGCTGGTGTTACAGATATCCTGACCAAATGTATTGGAACGAATAATAAACAAAATATTGTAAGAGCTACACTAGCTGGACTTCAATCCCTATGTACAAAGGAAGAAGTGGCAAAACGCCGTGGTCTTAGATCTGAAGATTTATAAGAGGTTGTTAAAATGACGGATAGAATTAGAATCACCCAAATCAGAAGCACAATCGGAAGACCTGCCAAACATGGTCGGATTATCCGTTCTCTGGGGTTAAGAAAAATGCATCATACGGTTGAACATAATGCTGATCCGGTTATTCTGGGACAGATCAAGAAAGTATCTCATCTTGTGAAAGTAGAGGAGGTGTAATATGCAGATTCATGATTTGGTTCCTGCACCCGGTTCCAGAAAAAAACGCAAGAGAGTCGGCAGAGGGCCTGGCTCTGGAATGGGAAAGACATCCACGAGAGGGCATAAAGGCCTTAAAGCAAGGGCTGGCGGTAGCGTCAGGCCGGGGTTTGAAGGCGGCCAGATGCCTTTGTATAGAAGACTTCCCAAAAGAGGTTTTTGTAATATATTTAAAACACATAATGCAATTTTAAATATAAGAGAGTTAGATTTATTTGAAGATGGTTCAACAATTGATGTGGAATCCCTGAAAAAAATTGGAATGGTTAAAGGCCGTTTTGATGGCGTCAAGATTCTGGGACAGGGCGAAACAAAAAAGAAGTTTATTCTAAAAAACGTTCTAGTCTCTAAATCTGCCAGGGAAAAAATTGAATCTGTCGGCGGAAGCATAGAATAATAGAAGTGATGTAAGGAATTCATAAATGATCCAGAACAGCTACCAGAATTTGCTTAAACTTCCTGAACTTAAAAGAAAGCTTTTTATTACGCTTGCTTTGCTGTTTGTTTATCGGGTGGGTATTCATGTTCCCACACCAGGGATTAACGGCTCAGCGCTTTCGTCCTTTTTTGCTAGTGCTGAAGGGACTCTGTTTTCCATGTTTAATATGTTTTCCGGTGGTGCTTTGGAAAGGCTCTCCATTTTTGCGTTGGGGATCATGCCTTATATCAGTTCTTCTATTATCCTGGAACTGATGACGGTGGTTGTCCCATACCTTGATCAATTGAAAAAAGAAGGTGATGCGGGCCGTAAAAAGAAAACCCAGTTGGCCAGATATGGTACGGTGATATTGAGTATTATCCAGGGCCTGGGGATCAGTGTGGGGTTAGAGTCCATGACTTCACCTGCAGGGATTGCAATTGTTCCATATCCGGGGTGGGCATTCCGGTTCGTTACCATTATCACCCTTACAGCAGGAACCGCATTTATCATGTGGCTGGGAGAACAAATCACGGAAAGAGGCATCGGCAATGGAATTTCTCTAATTATATTTGCCGGTATTGTTGCAAGGATGCCGAATGCCATGGGTAATACGGTACGGTTAATGACAACGGGTGAAATGGGGTTGTTTACGCTTATCGTGATAATCGTTCTGATGATTGCGGTTATTGCTGCTGTAATTTTTATGGAGCAGGCTCAGCGGAGAATACCCGTGCACTATGCCAAGCGTGTGGTGGGGAGAAAAATGTATGGTGGGCAGACATCTCATCTGCCGTTGAAAATTAATTCTGCTGGTGTTATTCCGCCTATTTTCGCCTCATCGATTATCATGTTTCCGACTACTTTGGCACAATTCACTAATTTCCCGATTATGAAAACCGTGGCGTCCATGTTCAGCCCAGGAACCGTATGGTATTATATGCTATATGTCGGGTTTATAACCTTCTTTTGTTTTTTTTACACCGCAGTCCAGTTCAATCCGGATAATGTGGCCGAAAATATGAAGAAAAACGGCGGATATATCCCCGGAATCCGGCCTGGCAAGAAAACATCTGAATACATCGATAAAGTGCTTACAAGAATTACAGTGGGGGGTGCGCTTTATATATCTGCTGTTTGTGTTTTGCCAACTTTACTCATGGGAAGATTTAACATTCCGTTTTATTTTGGCGGCACTGCCCTTTTAATTGTTGTAGGCGTATCCATAGATACAATTTCCCAGATTGAATCCCACCTGATTACAGGTAATTACCAGGGGTTTCTGGGCCGATCCGGTGGTAAAAGAATACAAGGCAGAACCTGATAACGTTCTATAACATTATAGGAGTTGGATGCATTTATGGCAAAAGAAGAGCCCATCAAAGTTGACGGGAAAGTACTGGAAACGCTGCCCAATGCCATGTTCAGAGTAGAGCTTGAAAACAAGCATGTACTGCTTGCTCATATTTCAGGCAAAATGAGGATGCATTTCATAAAAATACTACCAGGGGATAAAGTAACGGTAGAGATATCACCCTATGATTTAAGCCGGGGTAGAATTACATACAGGTATAAATAAATATTGAATTTTTTCGATATGAGAATCATAAGATAGGAGCAAATAGATGAAAGTTAGAGCATCTGTGAAAAAGATCTGTAGAGATTGCAAAGTCATAAAAAGACGTGGCGTCCTTAGGGTAATTTGTATTAATAAGAACCATAAACAGCGGCAGGGATAGGGGGAAGGAAATTTGGCACGTATCGCAGGAGTAGATTTACCAAAAGATAAGCATGCATGGATCGCTTTGACCTATATCTACGGTATAGGCAGAAACCGGGCAAAGCTGATTCTTCAAAAAACAGGTATTGACCCTACTACAAAAGCAAATGATCTGACGGAAGAACAGGTCAATGAGATCAGGAAAGTTATTGACGCTGAGTACAAGGTTGAAGGTGAACTTAGAAGTGAAGTTTCCATGAGTATCAAAAGACTTATGGATCTCGGATGTTACAGAGGACTTCGCCATCGTAAAGGCCTTCCCTGCCGGGGTCAGAAAACTAAGACAAACGCTAGAACTCGAAAAGGTCCCAAGAGGACTGCAGTTAAAAAGAAAAAGTAGAATAATTTAAAAGGTACTATTAACTATGGCAAAAAAGTCTAAAAAAATTGTAGCCAAAAAACGGGTAAGAAAGAATGTTTCTTCCGGAGTTGTGCACATTCAATCCACTTTTAACAACACAATCGTTACCATTACAGATGAGAGCGGAAACACCGTTTCATGGTCCAGCGCTGGGATGCAGGGGTTCAAAGGTTCCAGAAAGAGTACACCTTTTGCAGCTAAACTGGTGGCGGAAGATGCAGGAGCAAAGGCATTGGAACAGGGTATGAAAAACGTCGGAATCTTTGTTAAAGGGCCGGGACCTGGCCGGGAATCAGCTTTAAGAGCGTTACACGCGATTGGATTCAATATTTCCATGATCAAGGATGTTACCCCGATTGCCCATAATGGATGCCGCCCACCAAAGAGAAGAAGAGTATAAACATACTCGTTTGATAAAGGAGAAAAACATTGTCACGATATAGAGGTTCGGTTTGCCGGCAATGCAGACGTGAAAATTTAAAGCTTTTTCTGAAAGGTGATCGCTGTTTTTCAGATAAATGCAGTTATGATAGAAGAGGATATCCGCCTGGTCAGCATGGCCAGAGGAGAGGGAAATTGTCGGATTACGGGATTCAGCTCAGAGAAAAGCAGAAGGTCAGACGGCTTTACGGGCTTTCTGAAAAGCAGTTCAGGCTTTCGTTTAAAAAAGCGGATAGCCGCAAAGGGATAACGGGTACCAACCTTTTAAGTATTCTGGAAACCCGGCTCGATAATACTGTTTTCAGAATGGGATTCGTTAATTCCCGAAATCAGGGCAGGCATTTTGTAAGACATAATCATTTCACGGTGAATGGTAAAAAAGTGAATATACCTTCTTACCAGGTTAAAAAAGGTGATGTGATTGAACTTCGCGAGAAGAGTAGAACGATTCAAGCGATTTCAGATTCTTTGGATGCAATCGTCCGGCGCGGAATTCCACAGTGGATCGAAATCAAAAAAGAACACTTCAAAGGTGAAGTTGTCGGGATTCCTGCGCGTGAAGATATTACCCTTCCCATCCAGGAACAGTTAATTGTTGAGCTTTATTCCAAATAAGCAAGCCATTGATATGGTTATTCCAAATATTTATTCAGGAGATATGAATGTCATCTGAAAAACTTGCATATGTGAACTGGCGAGAGATGATCAAGCCGGAGAAGCTTGACGTTACCACAACTTCAACATATGGTAAATTTGTATGCGAACCCCTTGAAAGAGGATATGGTATTACCATCGGGAATTCTCTTCGACGCATTATCCTTTCATCCATCTATGGTGCTGCCATAGTATCTGTGAAAATTGATGACGCTCTTCATGAATATAGCGTGATTTCTGATGTTAGAGAAGATGTTTCCGAACTTATTTTAAATCTTAAAGAACTGAAGCTCAAAGTTGATGACCCGGAAGACAAGATATTAACATTGAGTGTCAAGGGTGAATGCGAAGTCACAGGCGCAGATATTGTGAGCCCTGACGGCAGAGTTGAAGTCCTGAATCCTGAACAGCATATTGCCACCCTTTCCAAAAAGGGTGCGCTGAATATGACAATGGTTGTAAAAACAGGCAAGGGGTACGCCCTTTCATCTTCGAATAAAGATGATAATGCCCCCATCGGAACAATCCCCATTGATGCTGCGTTTTCTCCAATCAAACGGGTAAAATATGTTGTGGGAACTTCCAGAATCGGACAAAAAACAGATTTTGACAAGCTGACACTCGAAGTATGGACAGATGGAAGCGTGACGCCGGACAATGCCGTTGCATATGCAGCGAAAATTCTCAAGGAGCAGATGAGTCCTTTTATCAACTTTGATGAGGATATGGAGCCGGAACATGTTGAAGATAGTAAAGACGAATCTTCCAAAGGAATAAACGAAAATATTTACAGATCTGTCAATGAGCTTGAATTGTCTGTCAGAAGTTCCAATTGTTTGAAAAATGCCAGAATTCACACAATTTATCAATTGGTTCAAAAAACAGACAGCGAAATGCTCAAAACCAAAAATTTTGGTCGAAAATCCTTGAATGAGATTAAGGAAGTCCTATCTTCCATGGATCTTTCACTCGGTATGGATCTGGAAGGTTTTGAGCCGCCAGAAGATGATGAGAACAATCAGGAAGGAGAATAACATTCCATGAAACATAGAAAATCAGTATTAAAGTTAAACAGGACATCAAGCCACCGAAAGGCTATGTTCAGGAACATGGTAACTTCTCTGTTCAAACATGATAAAATTAAAACTACTGAAGCAAAGGCTAAAGGATTAAGATCGATTGCGGATAATATGGTAACCCTTGCAAAAAAAGGAGATTTACACGCCAGAAGACAAGTCCTTGCTTTTATTCGTGAAAAAGATGTTGTTCATACACTTTTCAATGAAGTTGCAGCAAAGTTTAATTCAAGACAGGGAGGCTATACCAGAATTACAAAGCTTGGACCCAGAAAAGGGGATGTTGCCCCAATGGTTCAGATTGAATTGATTTTGGACTGATAGCACAAAAAAAAAGCTGAAAAGCATAACTCCCTGGCAGCTTTAATGTTGCCGGGGAGTTTTTTATTTTGGTAATGAATTCCGGCCTTGTTTATTTTGTTTAGCCTTGTAAAGTTTCTTATCTGCATCCTTTAAAAGGACAGCGGATGAATCCATTCCTTTCTCAAATATGGAAGATATACCATGGCTTAATTGAACATAAAAAGGAGTTGTGCCCGAGTATAAAGGTTCGTTTGCAAGTTTTTGTTTAACCCTGTTGGTATAGCTTTCAGCTTGGCTGATATTGGTTGAAGGCAGGATCACCACAAACTCATCCCCAGCGAACCGTGCTACAATGTCTGAATCGCGCTTGAGCAAATTCAGACACTTTGCAGTATGACACAATGCAAGATCCCCGTTATCATGTCCGAAATTATCATTGATGGATTTAAAATCATCCAGATCCAGGAAAAGAACTGTCAGGTCAATGTGATATCTTCTGGATCGCTGAAATTCTCTTTCAAGAATTCTTTCCATAACGCCTCGGTTTAAAAGTCCTGTCAACGGATCATGAAATGCAAGAAATTTTAATTGTTCATGGGCGGTTACATTTGAAAGGCAAAGAGAAACCTTCAACGCCAATTGTTCCAGCAAAGATGTATCTATTCCAGGCTCAAAGCGAAAAATATCCTGATCCGCCTGATTAAAGCTTCCCACAACTTCACCATCAAGTGTGATGGGGGCGATGGCGATGGAGCCGATTTTATATTCTGCGGCTTCTGGAATCATTACTTTAAAACGGTCGATATTTTTGTTGGCCAACAGAGGCTTAAGCCGGTTTCTGGTAATTTCAGAAAAATCATCTTTTAACAAAAAGGCTGTTGATGTTTGAAGAAGTTGTGAATTTTGAATATTGCGAAGATACTTTGAGATACTGCTTTCTTCAATTATGGAAATCCAGGTGTAGGGAACTGAGAATTTTGAACTGATTTCGAACAACAGTTTTTCGATGAAATCCTGGAAATTTAAGATGGTTAAGATACTGATTTCAGTTTCATGAAATTTTCTTGCGATGATTTCGTTCTGCTTCAGACGTTCCAGGATCGTTTGAGGAATGGTCAAATGTTTATTTTCATTCATATTTTTCTTTTCTCTTGTTTAAGTTGA
>Ga0257141_1000070_pt1 | contig 14953 bp, 20 predicted proteins | sample saktaT_17_FD_193544 | JGI IMG/M metagenome (GOLD analysis project Ga0257141, IMG submission 193544) | Metatranscriptome of saline water microbial communities from Sakinaw Lake, British Columbia, Canada - sak_2011_1_27_36m (Metagenome... | ecosystem: Environmental > Aquatic > Non-marine Saline...
AGAATCGGTTGAAACTACTCCAAAGAAAACAGATCTTTTTTCTAAAATGAGAAAAAATATCCTTAAAAAATGAGGTTTTTTATGGATTTGAAGATAGCTGAAATAACTTATGAAAATCTGTTTAAGTTGATTTCTTTGGAAGAAGATTTTGAATTTTGTTATGATGATGAATTTTTACAAGAAACATATTTAGAAATTCAAAACGAGCATAATGAATGGGTAGAAATTAGCGGTTTGATAAAAAAACAGGCAAATCTTGTTGAAATATCTGTGAATGACAATAAGAAAATAACTTGTGCAGATTCCCATTTATTTAAAATGCGAGATGGTGGACTTTTAAGAGCAAACGATTTGGTAAAAGGGGTTGCACTTTTCAATTCAAACGCAGGCAGTTTTACCGTTTCAAATGTTGAGAAGTTGGAATGTTGTGGTGATGTTTATGATATTGAGGTAGATAATGTAACTCATTTGTATCAAACGGCCGATGGTTTTGTCCATCATAATACATTATTAACATCAGCAATTATAAAATATGCTAATATGTTGAATATGAGAACATTAACCATAGTTCCATCTGCATCATTGTTAAAACAAACTCATGATTACATTAAGCAGTTTGAAATTCCTGTCGGAATGTATGGGAATGGTAAAAAAGATGTAGAAACTAAAAATATTGTTGCAACATGGCAAACACTTCAAAATAATAAATCTTTTATTCGTGATTTTGAATGTATTATTTGGGATGAATGTTTGCACCCATCAAGTAAAATAAAAATGAGTGATGATAGTGAAAAACCTATTGATACAATTAAGATCGGCGATTTTGTAAAAACATTAAATGAAAGTTCTAAAGAAATTGAAATTAAACAGGTTTTGAACATTCATAAAAATTTGAAAAAAAGTGAAAATCAAAAAATGTTTAAATTGACTTTGGAAGATGATTCTGTAATAGAATTAACCGGAAATCATGAAGTTATGACACAATTTGGTTGGAAAAGAACAGATGAATTAACTTTAGAGGATGATATTTTATGCTATTAGTTGGAATTCTTTTTATTATTATAGGGTTAGGTTTTATTTTATTTGGTTTTGCTTTGATGGATAATGAAAAATTGAAAAATCATAAGCACAGAAAATTTATTAAACATGGAATGGTCATCAAAAATGGAAAATTAGAATCACAAGAATCTTACTTAGATCAATGGGAAGTTTTTTAAGGATTGAAAATGAAAATAAAAAAAATTGAAGAAATTAAATATGAAGGTGATGTTTATAACCTTCATATTGAAGATAATCATAATTACTTTGCCAATAATGTTTGTGTAAAAAATTGTCATAATGCTAAGGCATATGTTGCTCAACAAATCATGCAACAAGCGACGAATTCTTATATGCGTCTTGGTTTGACAGGAACAATTCCAAAAGATCCATTGGATAAAGCGAACTTAACAGCTGCATTCGGTCCATTAGCTTATACGGTTAATGCTCACGAATTACAAGAAAGAAAAGTTCTTTCATCGATCCACATTAACATTTTTGAATTGATTTACCCAAAAGAATATGTACATTCTTTCGTTGATTGGCACGAAGAAACAATTTTTTTACAATCCAACGAAATGTTTAAAGCTTTTATGAAAGCGTTAGTAAATACATTAAAAGATAATGTTTTAATTCTGATGAAAAATATTGAGCCTGCTGAAGAATTGGCTGAATTTTTAGGTTGTACTTATATCAGTTCAAAACTAAAAGTTGAAAAAAGACAAGAAAAATTCGATGAATTTGTCCATGGTGGCAATCATGTTGCTGTTGGGACTTATTCTTTGTTATCAACAGGTATTGATATTGTGCATATACATAATATCATTATGGCACCAACACCTGGAAAAAGCTTTACTCGATGCATTCAATCTGTGGGAAGAGGCTTAAGAAGGAAGGAAGGACAAAAAGAACACATCAATGTAGTTGATTTGACATCGAATATGAAATTCGATAGGAAACACATTAAAGATCGAAAGGACTTTTATAAAGATGCTAAATATCCTTTCGATTGTGATAAAATTGAAATGCTACCATTTAAACCAATCAAAAAAAAGAAATAATATTTAATTTCTCAAAATTTCATCAATAGTAATATCACATCTTTTATTTTTTCTAGAATTTTCTGATGCCTCTAGCAGTCTCAGATTATTCTTATGACCAATAATGTAAGGTGGTATGCTATTGATGAATCCGTAATGAATAGAATAGATGTGATCTAAATGATACTCTTTTCCTCTAATTATAGTTTCGTTCATAGTTAGCTCATAATAATTATCTCTGTATGCCTTATTTGTGAATTCCCACACTTTTGAATAATATTTTTCGGCATCGGCTTTTTGATCTGGACTTCTAGCATAACCACGTGCAATTTGTGTTTGTTTTATTTTTTCAATGATTTCAGGGTATTGTGAAACATTGTCAACGCCATATTTTTCTAAAATTGCACTTTTTGAATTCTCTTGAATCAATTCAAACAGCGATGATTCTTTTGAAAATTGGTTTTCTGCACCGTACTTTTTGAGATTTGTTTTAATAGTTTTAATCTTTCTTGATTCTAGTTCATCATCTGTTTTGTCTGCCCAAACTTGTTTCAGCTTTTCAGAATATTCAGGTGTTTTTTGAGCCGCTAATCTTTTTTCTGTTACTTCGGGAGTTTGTAAGTTTGTCAACGTCCCGTATTTTTCTAAACAGGTATTTTGTATTTTCTTAGTTCTAGCTGGGTTTTTCATCGCACAGGTAGGACATTCTTTTCTGAATCCTCCATTCCAAGACCAGGATGTTAAGGATGTTAATGTTCCACAGTGACATTTTGGTACATCAGTAATATTATTGATTAAACAATACACTCGCAATGATAAGGGTGCCGATTCATCAAGAAAATGTGTTAGTGATAATAGTTCGATAACCAAATGATGGTTCCTCTTAGCAGAAAAAGATCTTGATGCATTTAAGCCATATTGTTCTTTTAATTCAAGATAAGTTTTGATAATTTCGTCTTTCATGTGTTTTCCTCCAAATTGTAGTATAAATAATAATGTGGGGACAGCCCAATCAATTCCTCCGATTGGATTCTTAAAACTGCAATTTTAAGAATTACCCACATATCTATTTATAACAATTCCAAGAAAAAACATTGAAACATCACGATTATTTTAGAAGTACTATAAATAATTTATGGTCCAGTAGACCATAAATAAATTTCACAATAAAATTAGGAGAATTAAAATGGCAATACAATTAGTTGATAAAAGCGGTGTGATCGTTGAATGTGCTACAGCTGAAGATTTAGTTGCGTTTTTTGCAAGTAACGCAAACGCAAATATCGATGTCAAAAAAGAAATTGCGAAAGTTGTAAATCTTTCAAACCAAGTTGAAGAAAGTTTGTTATTGGGTGGTTCAAAAGAATTAGCTTTAACAGTTATTGCCGGTTTCTTCAAAGGGGTTGGTGGTCAAGCTGACGCTGGCGATGATGCTCAAGTTTTAGCTAAAATTTTTGGTGGCGAATTTACTGATACTGACGCAGCAGTTAATGCTGATTTATTAGCTAAAATGGTAGCTAATAAATTGGTTTTCAAATATGTTGGAACTGATGTATTGGTTGTTGATGCAACTGGTACTGCTGTTACTTCAATCCCAACAAGAGATGCATCTGGTGTTGTAATTGTTGCTTCTGTCAAAACTGGTGTTGATGCTGATGGAAATGACGTTTTTGAAGATAAACCAGTTATGGAAGATGTTAATTTCACAGTTTCAAATAAATTAGCTTTGTGCCATTTAGCAAACTTCATTGCAGCTACTGAAGGATTATCTGCTGATGATGTTAAAAGAGAAATTGAAACTAGCATTTTGGATAATACAAATACACCTAAATCATACGTCGATCAATATTTGCATAGTTCTGATCCTGTTTTATTTAATAAAGCATTAGTCCATCCAAATTCAGATAGTGCTGCACAGTTAGCTAGTATCAAAACTAATGCGTTGTATCCATTAGCTAAAAAATTAGATTTGATTTCAGCTATTGCTAACGCAGAACAATTTGCTGCAAGTAGTGATTTAATGAAATTTTTCTTAGATAAAAATGGTTTAATTGGTGATGCTGATAAAGCGACATTGCAAAAAGCTACATTCTTAAAATTAGTTAATTTATCAATTGATGCATTCAATGCTTCATTGGCTGCTGATGTCCAAGTTACGGTTGATGAATTAGCAAAAATGAAAGCTACTTATTTGCCTTCACTCTAATTTTTATCTAAAATTTCAGTGAATCTTAAAATGGGAGTTTAACTCCCGTTTTTTTGCTAAATTGAAAATTTGGTAAATCTCTGTCATTTTTTGATAAATAATTTCCGAATCTTATTGAAAGAAGGAATTTAACATGACAGAGTTCAAAAAATACTATGCTGTTGATACAAACATTATTTTGGAAGATGCCCAATCTATAATATCATTATCCGATAATTCGGAAAATTTAATAATCATACCGGAAACTGTTTTAGACGAAGTTGATTCTAAGAAAAGTGGGTATGACGAAATAAACTATCAGGCTCGTGAGTTCGGCAGGTTATTGAGTGATTATGGTGAAGTGGTTTCAATGCATGAAGTAACAAACCACAAAATTGTTGAATTGATACTATCATATAACGATTTAAAAATTCGAGTCGATGTAATTACCAAAGAGTCTTACTTAGCCGATACATTGAAAAATGTCAACGGTAATATTTTGAATGATCGAAAAATTTTAGAAGTTGCTTCATTTTCGATGGATCATTATTTGACAAATCTTGAAAATTCTGAAGGTCGTTTTAAATTCCTTTCTCTGGACATTATGGCGAGAACTAGAGCCATCAGCTTAAATATTCCGACCGATACCTTAAAAGGTGATCAAAATACAGCATTCGATTACGAGTTTCACAAAACTATCTCAATTGATCAAGAATTAACAGTTGATCAAGTCAATGGATTATCTGTTTTGGAAATAGATTCCACATATGAAAATCATAATTTTTCTTATTCTTTATCTTTACCAAATGGTAGAGAATTACTTTGTGCTGTTCATGATGGATTGCTTTATAATTTAGATGAGGTTGAAATACGTTGTCAGGCGGTTTCGCCGAAAAATAAAGAACAACTGTTTTTTTCTAATGCTATTTTAGATGATAGATATGACATTGTGGTGGTCGATTCACCAGCTGGTGGTGGTAAAACCTTACAGTTGATTTCTTCAGCTATGAAAATGGTTAGAGAGAAAAGATTTAGTAAGATAGTCTACATTAGAAATTCTATTGAATCTTTAGATCGTGGTGAAGAAATCGGATTCTTGAGTGGTAACACGGAGAAATTTCAGATTTACAACCACCCACTAATAGATAGTTTGGAGTTTATTGTAAGAAGTGAAATGCGAAAATCTATCAATAATAAAGCTGGTGGTAAAGAATCCCACGTTAATACGAAAACAGTCCAAGAAAAAGTTGAAGAAACTATGGAACGTTATGGAATTGAAACACTTTGGAGTGGTGAAGCCAGAGGTCGAACGATTTCTGATTCGATTGTCGTTATTGATGAAGCACAAAATATGTCTAATAAAACGATGCAATTGATTTTGACTAGATTAGATAAAACTTGTAAGGTTGTTATTTTGGGTTCAACAAAGCAAATTGATAATGTCTACATCAATAAATACACAAATGGTTTATCAACCATTTTAAATTCCACGCAAAATTGTTACAATGGCATTAAATTGTTTTCAATTAGATTGACAAAAGTGTTGAGAGGACCGATAACCGAATGGGCTGAAAATATTTTTTCTGGTGAATTTAGAAAATAAAATTTGTTTGTATTTTTAGAGGGATTTTAAAAAATCCCTCTAAAAACTTTTTTAACCTTCAGCAATTTAAATTCATTTGATACGCCATTTTATTTTGATTTCGTTAAGAGTTGATTCATCGTCTCAGCATTAAAACATTTAAATCCGAATTTTTCGAACACTTCCAAATTTTCGTTTTTATCATCAAAAGCTAAAAAAGGAATATAGTTTCCAGTATTAAATAATTCTTCTAATTTTTTTTCTTTCATAACATGATCCAACTCTTTAGAATTTTCTCTGTGTAAAACCATATGAAAATGCAACCCATGCATTTCTAAAAATTCAAAATCTGCGACGAACATTTCTCTGGCCGTAACAGCAATGTTAGTAAAATTAGTTTTATTGAATTCAAAAAATAATTCCGATAGTGGTAATAACTCATCTTTCATCACATTTGCATATGTGCTGTGCTCCAACCAATAATCCAAATCAAGACCATTACTCAAATCGCCCTCTTTATTTACACGATGTTGGCTGTTTATTAAAGTATTATCTAAATCGAAAATATTAACAAATTGTTTCATGTTTTACCTTTAAAGTTAAAAATTAGTTTTGTTATCAAAAAATGTATAGATTTTAAATTATAGACATGGTTAAATTTAAGTGCCTCCATGAAAAAATAAAGTGGGGGTTTCCCCCCCACTTAAAAGAGTTATTCGACTTCGACAAAACCCTGTGGTTTTTGTACATTAACATCGGAAATTTTACCAGAAAGTGTTGTAGTGGCGAAAGGAAAGTCTTCAATCGTTCTAGTATCAATGTTTATTTGAACACCGTCAATGCGAGTTAATGTGACGATATTATTGATGGCACCGATAACTATTTTTGAATCCATTTCTTCATCATAAACGAATTTTGCACCATCAATAATAATACATTGTGGTTTTAAATCCATAACTTCAATTTCTTCTTCTTGTTTTGAAATTGTTTCAACAATCGGTTCAAAATAAATTAAACCTTCATGATCACTATATCTGGCAAAAGCAAATAACCATTCTAATTCAATGTCATTTTGCTTCATAATATCTACTAAACTGTTTTCTTTATTTTCGTTCATAATTTATCCCATATTAATTTCTAATGTTACATCTTTTCTAACCAACTTCACGTTATTTGCATCAACACCGATTTTTAAAAGTACATCAGGATGATCTTCAGTTAGTTTCTTTATTATACTATATTTTAACTCAGAATCAGAAATCATATCTGCTTCCAACGAAACAAATAATCCTGATTCAATTTCAATTGGTTTTCTGCTTTGCCATGGTTCGACAATGAATAACTTCACTTTATCCGTTGAGCTATCACCTACAATAGTTGAAGATTTATAAGGATTGGAAATAGCAATGTCACTATAAATTGTTGAAACCGCCGCAATTGATGATGGATCAAAAACACTATTTGTTAATTGGACTATACTGCCACAAGCAGAATTTGCTACTGTACTATTTTGTATTTTAATAGTTTCACTCATGATGAAACCTCTAAAGTCACTTCTCTTTTAACTATTGCCAACTTAGAAAAATCAAACCCGATTTTTATAAATATTTCTGGGAAAGTTTCCTCGATTGTTTTGTATATTTCTTTTTTTATCGTTGTCATAGAAATCAAATCTTTTTCTAATGAAATCCAAATATGTTCATTTACTTTAATCGGGTTCGAACTTTGCCATGGCTCGACAATATAAATTTTTTCTTTTCCTGCTAAACTTTGTCCAAGAATTATGGAAGTTGAAAAAGCGTTATTTGATCCAACAAGCATACCATTATTATTAACGGATAATGTTTGACTTGTTCCAGTTTGTTGCGTTGGTAAAATTTGATGCATAAAAATATCCGGCTTGTTTATCAAATCGTTAAAGTCAACTTTTAACTTTGTTCTAGCCATCTATTACACCATCCAGAGTTGCATTTTCATCTTTTGTCATAGAAAATGCGGTTAATAAAACCCAATCAATAGTTTTATTTAAATCATCTATGTCTGCCAATGGAAATCTTTCCTTGAATGAGCTAAGTAATTCTGGTTGTAAATCCATATCAAGCGATTTACCTTCATTAGTTTCGATAACTTCTAATCTTTCAACGATGTTTGAAAGACCACCTTCTCTCGCAAATTCTAAAATAAATTGTGCATAATTTTCATTAATGTCGATTTTCATATTTTTATTCCTCAATTCCGGCTAATTTATTTAAACCACTTCTAGTAACATTGAATTGTCTTGATATTTCCAAAACAGTATTTCCTTCTAAAATCATTTCCGCTATTTCTTTTTGAGTAGAATTTAATTCATTTAAATCAAAACGAGTGTCATCATCTATTTCATAAGTATCTACTTGTAGAACACTGAAAATATCAAATTCCGCATCATCTTCGTTGGTAAATGAACTAGCATTGGTTACTACTAAATCAAAACCGTTATTAAACATATAGTTTGCTACTTTTTGAGTATAAAGATTATAGTGTTCTTTAGTAAATGTTTTTTCACCATTAAGACCATGCTTTTTATTGAATTCATTATCTAATGTATAGCCTAATTCAGCCAAGCTAGTAAATGATTCGTTGTTTTTCCGTCTTAACCAATTTTTAGCATCGACGTTATTTTTATATTTTGGTAGCATCGAGCACAAATATAAATCGATTTGTCTTTCCATTCTACTATGTGAAAATGTTGTAAATTTAGCTGTTTTAGCATCCCAATCACGATAGGCCCACGCTAATCCAACATTTGCTGCCGAAATTAAATCTTCGCATGAAACAGCAGCATTACAAAAAACTTTATATTTGTTAGCTAATTTGTGTTTCAAACCTTCAACCGATTTAAAAGCTTCCTCAATAGTCATTGTTTTATGACCGCTTGGATCAACAACTTCACCTTTTCTCAATCTACCTTTTCTTTTTACCAATGGTGTTGATAATAATTCTTTTCCTGGTTTATTTTTAGACATAATTGTTTATCCTTCCTAACAATATTATTATTGCGGTATGAAAATTCAAAAAGAGTTTTTACTCTTTTTGAATCAGTTGAAAAAATTATCTGTTCGATGGCGGAATTAAATCCCTTACATCTTTTAAAAATCGCTCATCGAAGATGATTGCCGATTGGGTTAATCTGTAAGTAATTTTCCTTTTTTTGAATTCGGCAAGTAAATCTTTTTTTTCTTGCTCCGTAAATTTCGTAGTATCAAGTTTTTGAAACTTTATGCTTTCTAAATTAGACATATGTCAATCCCCAATTTAACTTTTGTACAACATATTTATTAACTCGAAATTTACGGTTAAGATTTTTTACTAATCAATAGATAATTTTTTAACTTTTTTCACAATACGTCTAAAAATTTCTTTACCTGGTGCAATTGCCGCTAAATTGTCATACATTTTCGAGTTTTTATCTTCCGATTCAACTTGAATTTCTTTAATAACAGCTGCCAATTGCTCAATTGGTAACGCATGTAAGAAGCAAATTAAAGGATAAGCATTTTCAAATTTGACAGTACCATCAATTTTTAGATATTCCGAAACCATATTTGATGATAATTCTTTCAGTAATGGGACTTCTAAAACATCAATCAACGCTTTAATTTTTCCAGCTACAAAATCAACAGCTTCGACAGAATTATCACTAAACTTTTTAGCCGCTTTTGGATATTCTTTTTTTGTCAATTTTTCAATATCGGCTACCGTAACGATGACTGAATTTTCTTTGTAAAATGTTTGAAATTGTGCTCCAACTGTGATGCCAATTTTTCCAGCAATAATATTGTAGAGTAATGCTTGATTATCCAATTCTTTATTTTCATAAGAGAATAGTAACTCACTCAATTTTGCCCAAGATCTTGGCGTTGGAAACATTGTAGCGTTTTCATCACGTACATAAAGTTTATCTTTGCTATTTGAAATAAATGCGACGATTGTTTTGTGGATTTTGTTTTCTGTAGCCCATTCTAACCAACTATCAGCATTCACTTGTAATTTGAAATGCAAGAATCTATCCATTAAAGCTGGATCTAATTCATCTACTTGATAAAAACCATCTGCTGGATTCACAGCTGCAACAACAAATGTATCATAAGCAACTCCATCAACAACAGTTTTCGGTAATCTATGTTCATGAATTTGTTTATCTAAGACCAATTGCAATGCTGCTTGACGAACATCAGTTTGTGCACGATTTAATTCATCTAAGAATAGAATACACCGCTGACCATTTTTAGCAGCTTCTTCCAAGCGATGTAACCAAATCGGTTTTGACCAAGTCGTTAAAGCAAAATCGTTAGCATCTCTTTCAAGAGTTGGGATACCAATTAAATCTGCCACTTCCTGATGTGACAAGAAAAGAGGTTCTACATGAAAGTCGTTTGATTTTGCGAAAGAATAAACACTTTCAGATTTACCGATACCGTGTTCACCTTCAACAATTACGGAAACCGATGTATCACAAGCAACTTGATAAACTTTTTCTAATTGAGAAGAATTTTCAAACTTTTTCGCATTAATAGCAGTCATTTTTTATTCCTTATTTTGATTTTTGCTTATAAAATTTCTGATTCATACCGTTTAATGAAATCTAATAAATCTACCAAAATTTCTTGCTGATTGCGAAAGATTGGTGGTAGATTATCAATCGGATAGAATTTAATCAATGCATTTTCTTCATCATGATCATGAACGATACCATTGTCACTTATTTTACTATAATTAAATTCAGTTGGTAAGACTTTTGCTGGCCAAATGAAGATTTTTTTCTTTGGGTTATTTTGTGTAAAGAAAATGTCCTCATCAAATAATTCAATTTGAAGATCGCCGCTTTCTTCAGCGAATTCCCTTTTAGCCGTAGCTAATTCCGATGCATCATTTTCGATTTGACCTTTCAAAAACCCCATTCCGTGAAATGAGCCACTCATTGATGAATAACTTTCTTCGATAGGTACACATAACAAAATTTCAATTTTGTCTCCATTTTTTCTTACTGGTGCAATACCACATGAAACTACTTTCGTCATAAAATATCTCCTAATTACAGTATGGCCAAATCTGGGAATTCAGTTTGAATTTGTTCTAATTGTTCAAAATAATTTGTATCTTGTATTTTATTAAAGAATTTTTTAAATAAATCAGTAATAGATGTATCTTCTGATTTGGATTCTTTGTATGTCAAATAAATTCCTTGAACTTTTTCTGCTAAACGGTGTAGTCTTATAAGATTGTGCATTATAGCTTCTTTTTCTGTTCCAAAAACAGCATAAGAAATTTGCTTTGCAGAAGCTTTTTCACCTTTTTTGAAATAATAAACCTTATTAGATGCATCGGCTATTCTTTTATCAACTTCTAAAATTTCTGGAAAACGTTTGTTTGTTTGTTTATCAATTCGTTCAAATGCTATAAATGGTATCGTAAAATAAAAATTTTGAACTTTGTATTTTACTACTTTAGATTCCATACCAATCAACTTTTTTTTATTTCCATCGATTTCTGGATTCTGAATAACATAATAGACTTTATTTGGGTCTAATTTCCATTGTGTTTCAATGGTTAATTTATTAATCATTTTTTGTCACCATTGATAATGACTGTATTTCCATATTTAGCAGCATGATTTATCAGCTTTAAAACTTGTCTATTCAATGCTTGTTCTTCTTTTTCTGAAATATTTAAAGAATTTCGTAAGATATTAAATTCTTTAATGTATTCTTTCCAAACATCATTTTTTTTCTGATAAGTATTTGAAATTGCTTGCTTCGAACTTGTTGTAGGTGTAGCAACAAAACCACCAACGATATTTGAAAATAATTCCGTTCCAGCTAAAACCGCATCTGGTATTAACATTTCTAACATTGTAAAACCTCTTATTTTAATCACAGTGTTATTATAACATATTTTTTTCAAAATAACAAGACAGTTGGGTCATTTTTTAAATCTTTTAATGATTGGACAGATGCGGTAGATTGAAGTCTGTATTTATTGCTAGCTAATTTAAGCCAGTCATAGTATTCATCCATTGATGTTATATTTGCTAAGCCGTTATACATGGTAACAAATTTGTCATTGCGAAATAAATCATAAAAACCTATTTTATCTTCAATGAAATCAAAAATAGTTGAAAGGTATTTAAAAATATTGAATAAGATGTACATCTGAATCAGATTGACATTTTTTAAATAATCGGAATTATTGCGTTCTTTCAATTGCTTTGTGGGTGAATTTATGCCTTCACTATCATAAATTGAATGTTTGAAAACATCTTCTAGATCAACAAAGTTGAATGTGTCACTATCTTTCCAAAAATCAATTAGTTCTGTAAATCGTATTTTAACATTGTGGTTTTTATTTAGACCAAGCCTGCTTATTTTTGTAAAGTTTTTTATATGCTCAGAGCTTTGTTGAATTTTTCCATAAATATAACTTGATGTGTGCAGATTTGTATCGAACGATAATCTTTCGATATTCGGTGTTAAACCATTACGAATTAAAGTAAGAATAGGAGCAATATTATTTAGATCCATTAAATTGAGTAAATGTGTATGTTTTTTTAGTGATGTTGGTATGTCCAAATGTTGAACAATCAGAAAATTATTCAATGATTCAAAATTGTTAGCTCCGCTTTCACAAGCTAAAGCAGCAACGAAGCCAAGATCACTTTTGTTAATTTGTGATAGTAAAGATTTTGAATATTGATTGATTTGCTCTTCATTTTTCCCATATAAAATTGGGATAAATTTTGTAGAAGATTTTATTTTTTTGACAATTTTGATTCCATCTTTCAATTTTTTTCCAGAATTCATACCAAAGTGTTCAACCAAATCGTCAACAAAGATTTTTTCCCCATTTTCTGCTATAATTGTTGGTGAAACATCATTTAATAAAACAAAATTTGAGTTATTGGCTTGGAATTTATGCATATCATCGATAACATCTTTTTCAAAATCATTCATGCGTCCAAATGTAGAATATTGAAAATTATGAAACCCATTTGTGATTTTGAAATTTGAAATAGGTTGCAATCGTTTAATTAGTTGCCGTTCAGTATGTGCATCGAATAAACCAGAAAAAATTAAATTTTTGCTGCTAAATTTTTCCAATACAAATTTTAAATTTTTTTGAAACAGAGTTATTGATTCTGATAATAATTCGGGGTCGTTTATTGTTAATTGATTACAAATTATCCACGCCGATTCAACGTATTCTAGTTTTAATTTTGATAGCATATTTATTTTACATTTTATTTAAAATGTGAATTTTACAAAAAAATAGCTAGAAATAAACTTTTTTTAACTTCTTAAAATTTGTTCAATTAGGCTTGGCTTAGACCATAACGATCTAATTTTTGGTGAAAAAGAACATGTGTCATTCATTGGAGTTTTTGATGATTCGGTATCATCAAAAATTAACGAAGTCATTTCATCAATAGCTATTTCCAAATGAAGTAATCCAAACAATTTTTGTTGTTCTGTAACAATTAAAAAGTTCGATATTACTCTAGCGATATATCGACATTCGTCAAAATAATTTGGTTCGAAATTAACCAAAACCCATTTATCATTTGCTTGCTGTAATTCGACTAACTCATCGAATTTTTTATTTTTGTTTATAAATTTGATTTTACTAATCGATACAATAATATCTTTTAATAATTCAGATTCTTTAAGTTCACAATTTGTACCGTGACTTATCAATGTTAAGCATACATTTCCAAATAATTTCTTTATTTTCATATTAGTCTCCTTTTAAACAAATAAATTTACTTTCTGTCGGCGAATTAAATAAAATGGTGAAATCGTCATTGATTGTACCAAAAGGATTAGTATTTAAAGTTTTTTTAATAATGGATTTATATTCTTCAAATTGTGCAGTATTCAAATCTAACATTGGTAAATAACCTTCATTTCCAAAATATCCTCCATCAAATTCAAATCCATAAGTATTGAATGAACCGTCCAATATTTGATTCAGGAAATTGGGCAATCTAGACTCAATTGTAGCTATTTCTTCTTGATTACCAGCCATGAATAGATTTTGGTTATATTTGTTTAAATTTTGTTGTAAAAAAATGTTTTTATTAATTGATGAAATTGTTTTAAATCTAAAACTTACTAAAACACCACTCATATTATCATTCAACCATTTGAACAATTTTAAAAAATTATCTCCCCAAAAAAAATGGTTTATTATAATAACAATTTCTTCAAAAAAACCGTTCAAGAATAATTGTTTGGCAATATAATCGAGATATATTTTATTAGTATCATCGTAAATTTCAAAATCGTTAATAGATAATGTAAAAGAAAAATGTTCCCAATGAGAATCAGATATTGACGCAAAAGGAATCCCCCACGCTGGTGTATTTTCCGAAATAATTTTTTTATCCAAAATATATTTTTCAACTGATAACTTAAATTTTGAATTTTTTGAATCATTCCATTTTTTCAAAATAGTTATTATATTATCAATGTAAATTTTTGAAATTCTTGGCGATGTTGATGACATTCCATTTATTTCGCCGTAAAAGAAAGCTAAAGAATTCAAATATGTGTCCCAGGATTGCAATGATATGTTTTCATAATTTAACGCTTCAACGGCAAATAAATATTTTTCGGAAATATTTTTTATGCTGCTATCTATTAAATCCAACGTTAAAGCATTTTTAATAATCAAGAAATCGGTTGATATTTCTCTTAAACCAACAATTTCACTGCTTGAGAAATCATAAGCTGAAGGTGGTTCACTAGAAAATTCTTTAATGATTGCATCAAAATTTTTATCTACAAATAATTTTATTGTATGTATCAATAAATTTCTTAAAATTTTCGTGTTGTTTAAAGTTTTAGCCCATAAATCTGGAGGATATTTTTTTACAATTACGTTAGCATACAGCGTATTGCTATTATCAACATTTTCCATATCTACAAAATAGAGTGATTTCGACATTTAATAAACCTCATAGTCAGTAAGTCAATTACCCCACCCTAAATGGATGGGGCTTCTAAGAGCTGTTGAACGACACTCGAAGATTTAGATTTCCATTTGGAAATCAAGGCTTGCTGAGCAGCAGCC